>TARA_R110002051_G_scaffold2291_3_pt1 | contig 146498 bp, 117 predicted proteins | sample TARA_R110002051 | Tara Oceans TARA_R110002051 (sample SAMEA4397023) | marine metagenome | biome: Polar Biome; feature: [MES] marine water layer (ENVO:01000295) within the mesopelagic zone...; material: water (ENVO:00002006), including particulate matter (ENVO:01000060) such...
AAAGCTGCTTCGAGGACTTTCCAGGATTCGGCGCGCTTGGCCTTCTCACGGGACAGTTTGGTCTCACCGAAACCGTCTTCAACGGCTTCCAGTGCAACGTGAACCTCATCACCCACTTTGATCGTCAGCTCGCCCTGATCGTTCAGGAACTGCTCACGCGGGATGACACCTTCGGACTTCAAGCCAGCATGAACGGTGACCCAATCGGAGTCGATGTCCACGATGATACCGGTGATGATGGAACCCGGCTGCATGTCGAGGGTTACTAGACTTTCTTCAAAAAGTTCGGCAAAGCTTTCGCTCATTTGGAATCCTGTAAATGGTTATTTAGGCAGTAACCGCCTGGCCGCTTGTATCGCGCGCCCTGCAGCCCACATACCCGCCACATCACCAGCTGATGTGGGTTGGTTATTAAATGCCCGTTGCCGGCCAGGCTGGTTTCCCGGCAGCGGATGCCCTGATCAGCCCTGCAAGTCGCGCTCGCGCGCCGCTTTCAGCACTGATTCAAGTACTTCTTCAATCGACAAGTGAGTCGAGTCGAGCAATATGGCATCATCAGCGGGACGCAGTGGCGCCACGCTACGACTCATATCGCGCTCATCACGAGCCATAATCTCATCGAGAAGACTCACAAGATTAGCAGTTTCACCCTTTCCGAGCAACTGCTTGTGCCGCCGTTCAGCCCTTTCATGCGGGCTGGCGGTCAAAAACACCTTCAACTGCGCATCGGGGAACACCACGGTACCCATGTCACGCCCGTCTGCCACCAACCCCGGCGCCTCGCGAAATGCCTGCTGACGACTGAGCAGCGCATCGCGCACCGCAGGGATCGACGCTACCTGTGATGCGCCAGTGCCCATGGTCTCGGTGCGGATAGCACGAGTGACATCTTCACCCTCAAGAATAATGCGCTGATCGCGCTGACCTTCTTCGGCGATAAATTGCACATCCAGATAAGCGGCCAGAGCCTTGAGCCCCTCTTCGTTAGTCAGGTCCACACCATGATTCTGCGCGGCGTAAGCCAGCAGCCGGTACAAAGCCCCCGAATCCAGCAACTTCCAGCCCAGCCGACTGGCCAACAGCCCAGCGATGGTGCCCTTACCGGACCCGCCTGGGCCGTCGATGGTGATAACCGGAATAACTTGATCTGTCACGCGTCCTCCTCCAACCGAACCTGCATGCCGACCGAACTGGCCAGCGACACAAAGCCCGGGAATGACGTTGCCACATTGGCGCAATCAGTGATTAGAATATCTCCCGCAGCACGCAGGGAAGCGACACTGAAAGACATGGCGATGCGGTGGTCACCGTGGCTGTCGACTTGCCCACCCTGCATCTGCCCACCCTCAATGATGATGCCGTCATGGGTTGGCTCAGCCTTGATACCCAACGCCTGCAAGCCATCGGCCATCACTTGGATGCGGTCAGATTCCTTGACCCGCAGCTCCTCTGCGCCGCGCAACACGGTACGACCCTCGGCACAGGCGGCAGCCACAAACAGCACCGGGAACTCGTCAATAGCCAGCGGTACCTGGTCCAACGGAATGTCGATACCCTTGAGGGGCGCGTAACGCACGCGAATATCCGCCACCGGCTCACCACCTACTTCGCGCTCGTTCTCCAGAGTCAGATCACCACCCATGGCGCGCAGAATATTGATCACCCCGATCCGGGTCGAGTTGATGCCCACGTGCTCAAGCACCAGATCAGAACCCTCGGCGATGCTCGCGGCCACCATAAAAAAGGCCGCCGAGGAAATATCCGCCGGCACGTCGATCTTGCACGCACTGAGCTTGTGGCCGGGCTCGATGGTCACCTTGGCGCCTTCGACCTTGACCGGGTAGCCGAAGCCTTTGAGCATTCTCTCGGTATGGTCGCGCGTGGGCGCTGGCTCGACCACCGAGGTACTACCCGCCGCATACAGCCCCGCCAGTAGCAAACAGGATTTCACCTGAGCACTGGCCATGGGCATAGTGTAGTCCATACCCATCAGCCGGCTGTCGCCCATGATACGCAATGGCGGCCTCCCCTCGTCGGCCGTCTCGATCCGCGCGCCCATTTCCCGCAGCGGCTTGGCCACGCGGCCCATGGGCCGCTTGCTCAGAGAAGCATCGCCCATCAGCACGCTGTCAAACATCTGACCGGCGAGCAAGCCGCACAGCAGCCTCATGGAGGTACCTGAATTGCCTACATAGAGCGGCCCGGGAGGCGCCTGGAGTCCGTTCAGACCAACGCCGTTAATGGTCACGCGACCCTGATTGGGTCCGTCAATGACCACACCCATATCGCGAAAGGCCTGCAAGGTGGCCAGGCTGTCTTCACCCTCAAGAAAACCTTCGACCTCGGTGACACCTTCAGCCAAAGAGCCGAGCATGATCGAGCGGTGCGAAATAGACTTGTCGCCGGGCACACGGATAGCGCCCTGAACACGTCCACCCGGGCTGGCAATAAAATTACAGACTTGTGTTTGCATAGGTTCCATATACGCCCTGCGGGCCAAAATAGTACTGAAGTGTTCGCGCGCCGCCTTCGCCCGGGTAAATACCCCAAGCAAGGTATTGGCATCGCCCGACGCTATCGCATCACGCAACCGATCCAGATCGTGAGTAAAGGCGTCCAAGCTGCGCAAAACCGCGTCCTGATTGGCGAGAAATATATCCCGCCACATCACCGGATCGCTCGCAGCAATCCGGGTAAAATCTCTGAATCCGCCAGCGGCATAACGAAAAATATCCAGATTTTCGCTACGCCCAGCCAGCGTATCGACCAGCGAAAACGCCAGTAAATGCGGCAGATGACTGGTCGCCGCAAGTACCTCGTCATGATCGGCCAACGGCATATGCTCCACGTCTGCGCCCAGCGCTTGCCACAGGGCAGTGACCCGTATCAGCGCCGCATCACTGGTGCTATCCAGCGGCGTAAGAATTACCTTGTGACGCTGAAACAACGCTGCGCTTGCCGCTTCGATACCGCTTCTTTCCGAGCCAGCGATCGGGTGGCCAGGAACGAATCGTGCCGGCACACGACCAAACGCCTGCTCAACAGCTTTGACTACAGCACCTTTAGTACTACCCACATCGGTCAGGACCGCGTCACCTAGCTCCAGTGCCGCCAGCTCAGCTAACACTTTTTCCATCGCCAACACCGGTACCGCCAGCAGAATGACGTCGGCCCCCTGTACCGCCTCAGCCAAGCTGTCAGTAACGCGATCCACCACACCGAGCGGCAAAGCCTGTTTGCGCGTTCCTGGATTGGCGTCACACCCCACTACCTCGCGGCACACACCCGATTCACGAATACCCTTGGCAAAGGACCCACCGATCAATCCCAGACCGATCACCGCCAGGCGCCCGATTGTCGCGCTCGAAGGTGACAGCGTCTTTACATTACTCACTCGCCAGCACCTGCCCCAAGACCTCAAGGAAACGCTGGTTTTCTTCCGGCAAACCGATGGATACGCGCAGGTGATTGGGCATGCCGTAATTGGCCACGGGGCGCACGATCACACCCTGGCGCAGCAGGCCTTGAAAGACTGGCGCAGCATCACGCCCCAGGTCCACGGCAATGAAATTGCCCCGCGAGAAGATCCAGCTCAGACCCAGCGAAGTAAAGCCCGCCTCCAACTGCGCCATTCCTTCACGGTTATTTCTGCGGCTTTCCGCCAGGTAGGCCTCATCTTCCAAGGTGGCCAGCGCCGCTGCCTGAGCCAGACTGTTGACGTTGAACGGCTGCCGCACGCGATTCATCGCATCGGCAATGGCCGGCTGGCAGATGCCATAGCCGACGCGCAGCGCAGCCAGGCCGTAGGCCTTGGAGAAGGTTCGCGACACCAGCAGATTCGGATAGGTCGTCAGGTAATCAAGCCCATTGGGCACATCCCCGGTTTCGACATATTCGGTATAGGCTTCGTCGAGCACCACAATCACGTCTTCCGGCACCTGGGCCAGAAAGCGCTCCAGCGCAGGACGTTCAATCCAGGTGCCGGTCGGGTTGTTCGGGTTGGCAATAAACACCAGTCGTGTCGCCGGCGTGATCGCCGCAGCCATGGCGTCCAGATCATGCCCCCACTCGCGCGCTGGCACGACCACCGGCCGGGCGCCGACGGCCTGAGTCACAATCGGATAGACCGCAAAGGCGTGCTCGCTGAACACCACCTCGTGCTGCGGGCTAACGAAGGCACGGGTAATCAGCTCAAGAATATCGTTCGAGCCGTTACCCAGAGTGATCATTGCGGTGCTAACACCCAGGCGTTCGGCCAGCGCCTGCTTGAGCAGAAAGCCATTGCCATCCGGATAACGCGTCAGCTCGGCGAAAGCGCTGTGTATCGCCTCAAGCGCGCGAGGGCTAGGACCCAGCGGATTTTCATTGCTGGCCAGCTTGACGATATCCTCGGCGCGCAAGCCAAACTCGCGGGCGAGCTCTTCAACCGGTTTACCCGGCACATAGGGAGACAGCTTTTGAACACCCGGCAACGCCAGGCTGAGGAAATCACAGGTCATCACAAACGCCTCAAGCTATAAGCGGCAAGCCTCAAGCCGCACCAGACTGCCATTACTTGCAGCTTGCGGCTTGTCGCTAATGATTCAGAGTACCGCTTTCGGATAGGAACCCAGCACCTTGAGCGCCACCGACTCTTCATTAATCTGCTCCAACGCGTCCTTGATCAGAGGATCATGCTGGTGACCGAAGAAGTCGATAAAGAACACATAGGTCCATTTACCGCTACGCGATGGGCGGGTTTCGATACGTGACAGATCGATCCCGTTGTTGTGGAACGGCTGCAATAGGTGGTGCAACGCGCCCGGTTTGTTGCGCATGGAAACGATAATCGAGGTTTTATCGTCGCCAGTGGGCGGCACCATCTGGCTGCCGATAATCAGAAAACGCGTAGAGTTGTCTGGGCGATCTTCGATTTTCTCAGCAATACGCGTCAGACCATATAGCTCGCAGGCCATGTCGCCTGCAATCGCTGCGGAATTCCACTCACCCTTGACCCGCTTGGCCGCCTCGGCATTACTGGCCACGGCGACCCGCTCGACATTCGGATAATGCGCGTCCAGCCACTTTCGGCACTGGGCCAGCGACTGGGCATGCGAATACACCCGGGAAATCTTGTCGGTCTTGGTGTTTTCACCAATAAGCAAATGATGGTGAATGCGCAGCTCCACTTCACCGCAGATGACCATGTCATGCTCGAGAAAACTGTCCAACGTATGATTGATTGCGCCCTCGGTGGAATTTTCCACCGGCACCACACCAAACTGCACCGCCCCTGCCGCCACTTCACGGAATATTTCATCGATCGCCGCCATCGGCACACTGATCACCGAGTGGCCGAAATGCTTGATCGCTGCGGCCTGGGTGAAGGTCCCTTCCGGCCCCAAATAGGCGACTTTAAGAGGTTCTTCCAGAGCCAGACAGGCCGACATGATCTCGCGAAACAGCCGTGCCATTTCTTCGTTGTCCAGCGGCCCTTTGTTCAGCTCCATGATGTGCTTGAGCACCCAGGCTTCGCGCTCTGGACGATAGAATATCGGCTTGCTGCCTTCAGGTAGAGACTTCTGTTTTACTTGGGCTACGGTTTGCGCGCATTGGGCGCGCTCGCTGATCAGCTCGAGAATTTTCTCGTCGAGAGTATCTATACGCTTACGTAGTGCCTTGAGTTGGTCTTCATCAGACATTGCCATCAACCCCGCTGCCGTTCGAACTCGGCCATATAGGTCACCAACGCATCAACTGCGTCTTGCGTCACGGCGTTGTAAATGGACGCGCGCATACCGCCTACCGAACGATGCCCCTTGAGGTTCAACAGGCCTCGTTCTTCAGCGCCAGCTAAAAACGGCTTATCCAACCGATCATCTGCCAGCCGAAAGGGGATATTCATCCAGGAACGATCCGCAGGATTGATCGGGTTGCTGTACAGCTCGCTGCTGTCGATCGCCTGGTAAAGCGTGCGCTGTTTGACCTGGTTGATGCGCTCCATCGCTTCAAGCCCACCCTGCGCCTTAACCCACTTGAAGATCAGGCCAGCCAGATACCAGCCGAAGGTCGGCGGCGTGTTGTACATCGAGCCGTTCTTGGCAGCGACACTGTAATCAAGCATGGTCGGGCAGCTAGCGCGTGCCTTGCCCAGCAGATCTTCACGCACAATGACCACCACCAGACCACTGGGTCCGATGTTCTTCTGCGCGCCAGCGTAAAGCATGCCGAATTTCGACACCTCCAACGGGCGAGAGAGGATGGTCGACGATACGTCGGCAATCAGCGGTTTATCGCCGACCTCGGGAATCCAGCCGTACTCCAGACCACCAATGGTTTCATTGGGGGTGTAGTGTACGTAAGCCGCGTCATCCGACAACTGCCACTCATTCTGGCCCGGGATGGCAAAATAATCGTAGCCCTTGGCGCTCGCAGCGACGTTCACGTGACCAAAACGCTGAGCCTCTTCGATCGCCTTGGCCGACCAGATGCCGGTATCGATATAGTCAGCGCGGTCTCCTTCGGCCATGAAATTCAGCGGAATCTGGGCAAACTGCTGGCTGGCACCGCCTTGCAGGAACAGCACCTTATAGTTGTCCGGCACGCCGAGCAGATCACGCAGATCCTGCTCGGCGGTCTCGGCGACCCGGGTGAACTCCTCGCTGCGGTGACTCATCTCCATCACCGACAGACCCTTGCCCTGCCAGTCCAGCAGTTCAGTCTGGGCCTGCTTCAGCACCGCCTCAGGCAATGCTGCAGGACCTGCACAAAAGTTGAACAGTCGATTACTCACGGCGGCGTTTTACTCCTGTTCCGTATCGGCAGCCGGAGACTCGTCCTGCGCTGCACCAAGCTCTGCATTCACTTCCACGTCGGTATCGGACTCATCCAGCTCGCCTGCAGCAAGCTCCTCTTCAGCAAGCTCCTCCTCGGACGGCTCCTGAATACGCTCCAGACCCACCAGTTTCTCGTCGCTAGCGACCTTGATCAGCGTAACACCCTGGGTGTTACGCGACAGGCTGGACACCTCGGCGACGCGGGTACGCACCAGCGTGCCCTGGTCGGAGATCAGCATGATTTCCTCACCATCGACCACCTGGACAGCCCCGACCAGCGGACCGTTGCGCTCGTTGCTGACCATGGCGATGACGCCCTGGCCGCCGCGCTTGTACTGCGGGAACTCTTCCACTGCCGTGCGCTTGCCGTAGCCGCGCGCCGAAGCGGTCAGAATCTGCGTGCCCTCTTCGACAATAATCATCGAAATAAGGCGCTGCTTTTCCGCCAGACGCATACCGCGTACACCGCGCGCCGTACGACCCATGGCCCGTACGTCAGTTTCCTTGAAGCGCGTCACCTTGCCACCGTCGGAGAACAACATGACCTCACGCTCACCATTGGTGATGGCCGCGGAAATCAGCGTATCGCCTTCATCCAGATCCAGTGCAATCAGACCGACCGTACGCTGGCGGCTGAACTGCTCAAGTGGCGTCTTCTTCACGGTCCCGTTGGCAGTAGCCATAAAGATGAACCAGCCTTCGGTATATTCGTCGACCGGCAACATGGCGCTGATGAACTCGCCTTCGTCCAGCGGCAACAGGTTGACCAGCGGCCGACCCCGCGCCGTGCGCGAAGCCTCTGGAATTTCATAGGTTTTCAGCCAGTACACTTTGCCTTTGCTGGAGAACAGCAGCAGCGTGGTGTGGCTGTTGGCAACCAGCAGGTGAGAGACATAGTCCTCATCCTTGACGCCCGTCGCCGCTTTACCGCGACCACCACGGCGCTGGGCCTGGTAATCTGCCAGCGGCTGGCTCTTGGCGTAACCACCATGGGAGATGGTCACTACCCGCTCTTCTTCGGTAATCAGGTCAGCAATGCTCAGATCCAGGCGTGAAGCGAGAATCTCGGTGCGCCGCGCGTCGCCGAAGTTGGTGCGAATCAGCTCCAGCTCCTCGACGATCACTTCCATCAAGCGTTCCTGGCTATTGAGGATGCGCAGCAACTCACCGATCTGTAGCAGAATCTCCTGATACTCGGCCAACAGCTTATCGTGCTCCAGACCCGTCAGGCGGTGCAGGCGCAGCTCCAGAATCGCCTGGGCCTGTTCCGGCGACAGATAATACTTGCCGTCACGCAGACCAAACTGTTCGTCCAGGCCATCGGGGCGGCAGGACTCGGCACCGGCACGCTCGACCATCTCGACCACCGCGCCGGGCTCCCAGGCGTTGGCGATCAGGCGCTCCTTGGCTTCAGCCGGGGTCGGCGAGGCCTTGATCATGGCGATCACTGGATCGATATTCGACAGTGCGACCGCCTGACCCTCAAGAATGTGCCCACGCTCTCGCGCCTTGCGCAATTCAAATACGGTCCTGCGGGTAACCACTTCACGACGGTGACGGATAAAGGCGTCGAGCAATTCCTTGAGGTTCAGAATGCGCGGCTGGCCGTCGAGTAGACCAACGATATTGATACCGAACACGTTCTGCATCTGTGTCTGGGTATACAGATTATTGAGCACAACCTCGGCCACTTCACCCCGACGTATCTCGATAACCACACGCATGCCGTCTTTGTCGGACTCGTCACGCAGCTCGGTAATGCCTTCGATCTTTTTCTCTTTGACCAGCTCAGCGATCTTCTCAATCAACCGCGCCTTGTTCAACTGGTAGGGCAGCTCGTTGATGATGATCTGCTGGCGGCCGCCGACTTTGTCGATATCCTCAATAATGCAGCGGGCCCGCACGTAGATACGGCCGCGGCCGGTCTTGTACGCCTCAACAATACCCGCACGGCCGTTGATAATGCCGGCGGTGGGGAAATCCGGACCAGGAATATACTCCATCAAATCATCGATGGTCAGATCCGGGTTTTCGATCAGCGCCAAGCAGGCATTGATCACTTCAGTCAGGTTGTGCGGCGGGATATTAGTCGCCATGCCCACGGCAATACCACTGGAGCCGTTGATCAGTAGATTCGGGACCTTGGTCGGCAGTACCGCTGGAATTTGCTCGGTGCCGTCATAGTTGGGCACCCAGTCAACGGTTTCCTTCTCCAGGTCAGCCAGCAGCTCGTGCGCCAGCTTAGTCATGCGGATTTCGGTATAACGCATGGCGGCGGCGTTATCGCCATCCACCGAACCGAAGTTACCCTGACCATCAACCAGCAGGTAGCGTAGCGAGAACGGCTGCGCCATACGAACGATGGTGTCGTAGACAGCCGAGTCGCCGTGCGGGTGATACTTACCGATCACGTCACCGACCACACGGGCCGATTTCTTGTAGGGCTTGTTCCAGTCGTTGTTCAGCTCGCTCATCGCGAACAGCACGCGACGATGCACCGGTTTGAGTCCGTCGCGAACATCCGGCAAGGCCCGACCCACGATCACGCTCATGGCGTAATCGAGGTAGGACTGCTTCAGTTCATCTTCGATATTGACTGGAAGGATTTCTTTGGCCAGTTCACCCATGAAACGGCATTCCTTTTATTGTCGGCAACCTGACGATGCCTGTAGACAGTTATTCGGCGTACTCAGGGGCTCTGCGGGGCTGCTGTTTCCGTTAAGAAGTAGTCAGTCAGCGCGGGGCCGCAGGGCGCCCGGTTAAAGCCCGACAGGATACCACAGAGCGAGGCAGGGAGGGAGGCGAAACGCGAGCCTGAGCCTGCCATTTCAACAAGAAGGACGAACGGGTCATTCCCACCGGTAGATGCCACCAATCAGTGCAGATGCCGGTGACTCATTAAATCGGCCAATTTGCGCGCATCCGGACGTTCGATCACCCCTTTTTCAGTGATGATGGCATCAATCAAGTCCGCAGGCGTCACATCGAACACCGGGTTGAACACGGGCACCCCGACATCCAGTGATTGGCCACCCAACTGCAACAGCTCGGCCGCCCCCCGCTCTTCGATAACCACCTCGTCGCCATGCTCCAGCGCCATATCGATAGTCGAGCTTGGCGCAACGACCATAAACCGCAGACCGTGATGCATGGCCAGAATTGACAGCGAGTAAGTCCCAATTTTGTTCACTACGTCACCATTGGCGGCAATACGGTCCGCGCCCACGATGACCCAGGTAATGGTTTGGGTCTTCATTAAGTGGCCAGCGGCCGAGTCGACATTGATGCTCGCCTCAATGCCGTCGCGCTCAAGCTCCCAGGCAGTCAACCGCGAGCCCTGTAGCCAGGGACGGGTTTCATCAATAAACACCTTGTCGACCAGCCCGGCGGCATGCGCGGCGCGGATCACGCCCAGCGCCGTACCATAGCCGCCGGTAGCCAGCGCACCGGCATTGCAATGAGTGAGCAGATTTTGCGGGGTTTTCTGATGCTTGCGAATCAGTTCCATGCCGAGCTTGCCCATGGTCAAGTTGGCTTCATGATCGCTTTGATGAATGGACTGGGCAGCCTCGAGCAGGCGTGCGGGCACATCCGCATGCGCTCCCAACCGCGCCAGCCGGTCACGCATCAACTTCAACGCCCAGGTGAGGTTGACCGCCGTGGGTCGTGCGCTTTCCAGCAGATCGAAATCAGCCTGTAATGCCTGCAGCCAATTATCGCTCTGAGCCACACGCCGGGCCGCCAACGCAACGCCGTAAGCTGCGGCGATACCAATCGCCGGCGCACCACGCACCACCATATCGCGGATGGCTGCCGCGACCTGATCGGCGTCGGCGCATTCAATATAATCTTCGCGCGCCGGCAGCAGCCGCTGGTCCAGCAGACGCAATACCCCGCCGCGCCATTCGAGGGCTTTCACTTTGTCCACTGTGGCTGATTGTGTAGCAGGCTGCATGATGTCCCTCCTAAACCGCCATTATACCCATCCACGGAGCGGCCTGACGAACACAGAAATGAAATGTCACTGCACCCAATCGAAGGCAAACGTTATACTGCTGCGCATGATTCAAGATGAACTCCCCATGCTGTCTCTGCCCGACTCCATCGACCTGCTGATCTCGGCGCGCTGGATCGTACCCGTTGTGCCCGCCGACCAGGTGCTGGAGAACCACGCGATTATCGTGCACCAAGGCCGCATTCTCGGCATCGTCAGCCAGGCGCGGGCAGCCGAGCTGCAGGCCCGCGAACGCCGCGAACTACCCAATCATGTGCTTATTCCCGGGCTGATCAACGCCCATGGGCACGCGGCTATGAGCCTATTCCGTGGGCTGGCCGATGATTTGCCGCTGATGAGCTGGCTCAACGATCATATCTGGCCGGCCGAAGGTCGCTGGGTCAGTGAAGCCTTTGTGCGCACCGGCACACGATTAGCGGTATCCGAGATGTTGCGCGGCGGCACTACCTGTTTTGCCGACATGTATTTCTACCCCGAGACTGCGGCCCAGGTAGCCATAGAAGCAGGCATGCGCGCACAACTGGCATTTCCGGTTGTAGATAACCCAATCCCCGGCGCACAGAACAGCGCTGAAGCTATTTCCAAAGGCCTGCGCCTGCATGACGACAGCAAACATAACGAGCTGATCAGTATCGCATTTGGGCCCCACGCCCCTTATACAGTCGGCGACGAGACACTTATTCGCGTACGCACTCTGGCGGATGAGCTTGAGCTGCCCGTGCATATGCATGTACACGAAACCGCATTCGAAGTGGAAGAAGCCGTGCGCCAATCAGGCATGCGTCCGCTGCAGCGTCTGCGTGAGCTCGGCTTGCTCAGTCCGCGCCTGCAAGCGGTACATATGACCCAGATCGATGATCAGGATCTACGGCTTCTCGACGACTTTGGCGTGCAGATCATCCATTGCCCCGAGTCCAACATGAAACTGGCCAGCGGCTTCTGTCCGGTCCAGCGCTTGCTGGATAACGGCATCAATGTCGCGCTGGGCACTGACGGCGCCGCCAGTAACAATGATCTGGATATGTTTGGTGAGTTGCGCACAGCGGCCTTGCTAGCCAAAGGCGTCTCCGGGCAACCCACTGCTCTGAATGCTCACAGCGCCTTGCGCATGGCCACGCTGTCCGGCGCTCAGGCCTTGGGTATTGCCGAACAGACCGGCTCACTGGAGCCGGGCAAATTCGCTGATATGGTCGCAGTGGACCTCTCCGCCCTACCCTTGCAACCCGTCTACCATCCGGTATCGCAACTACTCTATACCTGCAACGCTTCGCAGGTGTCGGATGTGTGGGTGGCTGGCCGGCAGAAAGTCAGATCCGGCCAGCTCCAGTTGGCCGACCAGGATGGCCTCCTCGAAGCAGTGAATGAATGGGCTCAACAGATTCAGATAGGGGACGAACAACATGACGCTTAATGTAGACCAGGCAGAAATTGCCAAATTTGAAGCGCTGGCCAGCCGCTGGTGGGACCGCAACAGTGAATTCAAGCCACTGCACCAGATCAACCCACTGCGTACCAACTGGATTGATGAACGTGCTGGCCTGGCCGGCAAGGAAGTCCTGGATGTCGGCTGCGGCGGCGGCATTCTCGCTGAAGCGATGGCTCTGCGAGGCGCCAAAGTAATGGGCATCGACATGGGCGAAGCGCCGCTGGCCGTCGCGCGCCTGCATCAACTCGAATCCGGCGTTGAGGTCGATTACCAACAGACCACCGCCGAGCAGCTGGCTGAACTGCACCCCGGCCGCTTTGACGTTGTTACCTGCCTGGAAATGCTTGAGCACGTGCCCGATCCCGCCTCGGTGATTCGAGCCTGCGCCACTCTGGTCAAACCCGGCGGCGAAGTGTTCTTCTCTACCATCAACCGCAATCCGAAATCGTTTGTATTTGCGATTGTCGGTGCCGAATACGTCCTGCGCCTGCTACCGCGCGGCACCCATGAATTCGCCAAATTCATCAAACCCGCCGAACTCGGCCGCTGGTCACGCGACGCCGGACTGGACATGCAAGATATCATTGGCCTGACCTACAATCCGCTGACCAAGGTGTACAAGCTTGAGTCCGATGTGGATGTCAATTACATGATCCACACCCGCCGTAGCGCGTGACGGCATGCTAACCAGCGTATTGTTCGATCTCGACGGCACCCTGCTGGATACCGCCGACGATTTTATGGCGGTCATCTTGCGCATGCGCCAGGAACGCGGCTTGCCGTCATTGGACACCATACGCATTCGCGAGCGGGTGTCCGACGGATCAGTGGGAATGCTCAGCTGCGCCTTCAACATGCAACCCAGCGATGCAGGCTTTGACGCACTACGCGAAGAGTTTCTTCACCACTATGACCTGTCTTTAGCAGTTCACACGCGGCTTTTTGATGGCATGCCAGAGCTGCTTGACTGGCTCGACGATCAAGGTCTGCCATGGGGCATAGTTACCAACAAACTCAGCCGCTTCAGCGTCCCCCTGCTGGATGCCATGGGTTTGGCCAGCCGCTGCCGCAGCCTGGTCTGCCCCGACCAGGTCAGCCACGGCAAACCGCACCCGGAACCCCTGCTCAAAGCGTGCGTCGAAATGGGTGTAAAGCCAGCCGATTCAGTTTATGTGGGAGACCACCTGCGTGACATCCTGGCGGGCAGAGCAGCCGGCATGCCTACAATCGCCGCGCTATATGGCTATATCCCGCCGGACGAAGATCCTGCTGGCTGGCAGGCTACCCACAGCATAAAATCCCCAGCCGAGTTACGCTCATGGCTGGTGCAAAGGCAACTTCAGGAGGTACCCCATGCTTGACTATCAAGCTCCCCAGGACCTGCTCACAGACCGCGTGATACTGATCACTGGCGCAGGCGACGGCATCGGCAAGGCCTGCGCACTGAGTTGCGCCGCACATGGAGCAACCGTCATTCTGATCGGCCGCACGCCATCCAAACTTGAAGCGGTCTATGACGAAATCGAAGCCTCAGGTTTCCCGCAGCCCGCATTGTGTCCGCTGAACCTGGAAACCGCTCTGGAAAAAGACTACGTGGACCTGGCCGACCAACTGTTCGATACCTTTGGCAAGCTAGACGGGCTGGTACATAACGCGGCCCTTCTGGGTCCACGGACGTTGCTCGATAACGTGAAAGCAGAGGCCTGGCTGCAATTGATGCAAGTTAACGTCAACGCCCCCTTCCTTCTAAGCAAGTCCATGATGCCCTTACTGCGCGCCGCGCCCGATGCGTCGGTGGTTTGCGTTTCTTCCAGCGTAGGCCGCAAGGGTCGCGCCTATTGGGGGCCCTACGCAGTGAGTAAATTTGCCCTGGAAGGTATGATGCAAGTATTTGCCGATGAACAGGACGGCACCAGCGCCATCCGCTTCAACAGCCTCAACCCCGGTGCCACCCGCACCAGCATGCGCGCTGCGGCCTATCCCGGAGAGGCGCCAGAGAAGAATCCGGAGCCCGCACAGATTATGCCGGCCTTTCTGTATCTGCTCGGGCCTGACAGCAAAGCGGTCAACGGCCAAGCCCTGGACGCCCAGTAGTCGGTTTTCTGACGCCTCCTCTACCTTATCCCTCTCTTCCTCGTAGCAAGGCGGCAAATAATTGCCGCTTTGCTATAAAAAAGTCGCTTTAAAAATATAAACAACTGATTAAAAACACATTTTCATATTAGGCACACTCCCTGCATGGTAAATAGCCATCACTTCCCCATTTGCAGGCGCGCCATGACCCTATCGACCAGCAATACCATAGACTTTGACTCCGCGCGCCTGCGACTCAATCACGACGAGAAAGCTCGCTCATCGCTTATTGTTCCGCCGAGCAAGCCTATCCGGCACATGACCCTGATGGGCCTGCAACAGCGATTAACTCAGCAGTTGCAGACCTCACTTGAAATCGATCGCGTTTTGGATATGTTCTTTAACGCACTGCAGGAATTTATCGGGTTGAACAGCCTGGAGTTTCGCCATGACGCTCACAGTGTTCAGATACAAAAAGGCACTTCGAGCATGCACCGTTGCAGCTACCGCATGACCCATGCCGGCGACTTCCTAGGCGAGATTCAATTCACCCGTGCCAAGCGCTTCAGTGAACACCAGCTGCAGAGCCTGGAAACGCTATTAGGCAATCTGCTTTACCCCCTGCGAAACGCCCTGATGTATCGGGAGGCCCTGCGTTTCGCCTTGAATGACAGCCTGACTGGCATCGGTAACCGCATGAGCCTGGATCAGGCATTGAGTCGCGAAGTAAAATGCGCCGCACGCCATCACACGCCCCTGTCATTATTGATTATGGATATTGATCATTTCAAACAGATCAATGACAAGTATGGGCACGCCTACGGCGATGCAGCGCTGAAAGCCATCGTCAGCTGCACCCGCAACTGCTTGCGCGACGTCGATGAGCTCTTTCGCATGGGGGGTGAGGAATTCGTCGTACTGCTTGCCAATACTGACAACCATGCCGCACGTTTTATCGCCGAGCGCATTCGCCGCAGCATAGAGCAGATGCAATTTGAAATTGATGGTGACGCCATACCCATGACCGCCAGCCTGGGTATCGCCACCTTGAAAGCGGGAGAAAAAGAAGAGAGCCTTCTGGAGCGTGGCGACAAACTGATGTACACCGCCAAGCGCGCTGGCCGCAACAGGATCGCCTGCTGACGACCAGCGCAAGAGTCAATCAGTGCGTGGTAGCGACCGACTGCTTGCTGGACAGATAGTGTTCAAAAAGCTGATTGGCATTTCCTAGCGACATCAAGTGTGCGTAAATCCAACCCAGAAAACCGGCTTTATGCAGGGACAGAACCTGCTCGTCGTCCAGCTTGAGGAACGCTTCTTCATCTACTGCAAGAAAATCCTTAAGTACGAAGCTCTCGCCACTGACATGAGTCAGCTTCAGCGTGCGCGGTACCAGCAGACCAAGCTCTTGCAAACGAGTAACAAACTGTCTGGTGCGCTGCATTTCCACAGTAAAATTCTGCAAAAAAGCGATCATCTCGTTTAGGTAATCGCTGTTCTCCCCCGTTCCGGCAAATAATTCACGCCCCTCGTCTTCATTCCATCCGGAATATGCCTCATCAAAACAAACGGTGAAGTTCTCATCATCGCCCTGGGCCAATACGAACGGATAACGACGAATAAATGCGGGTATATACGTATTGGCACGCCAGTGACCATCCTCGGTCACGTAACTATTGAGCCCTTCTTTAAGACCCAGCAAAGCAATCGGGCTTATAGACTCACCCTCGCCAATGAACACCACCGGGTAACCCCTGGCTGCCTGGAAGAACTCGAGGCCAGCCAGCGGCACTATGTGCGTATCCGCGGCGAACTGGCAATCGCCGGATGATTTGAGTTTTAGCGACTTGTGGTCGTCACGGTTGAGTGCTTTGATTTCCTTGTACAGCAACAATGTTGACATCCGTTTTGCTTCCCGTTGTTTATCAGTATTCAGCGAATAACTATTTGCAATAAAACCTGACCACTATCCTGATCCGGCACCACGTCCTTGAGCGTACTGGCAGCGACCAGATTGGCGGAAACACGTTTACCAAAACGCATATTCAAACCTATGCCACCGCTGGCCAGATCCACATCTTCGGTACCCAGTTCCATGGCGCGACCGTAATCGAGAAAGACAAAGGGCTGCCAGCGCTCACTGTAGCGCCAATGCCCTTCAACACCCAAATTGACGCCCCAAGGCGAAGCGATAATGCCCGGATCATAACCTCTGATGCTGCTGACCCCACCAAACTGCTTCAGCAACGCGGAAGGCAGCTCCTCCTTCTTGGTCGCATATTGCCAGCCCATACGGCCAACCAGCTCGTAGCGCTGGCCAATCTGCCGGCCAGAATATAAATCCCCGTTAAGCAGTGTAAAGCTACCGCTATCGCCGGTTATCTTGTTGTCACTCGAAGCCTGCCGTAGGCGCTGTTCATAACGCACATACCAAGGCTCCTGACGGTATTCGAACTGACCTTTCAGAGTCAGTTCTTGAATATCGATTTCGCTGAGTTCAAAGCCCTCGATGGTGGTTTTCGAGTTCTGGAAACCATAGGAAATCCCTCCCAGCAGCAGCCATTTGTCCGACACCCGCCAGGGTTGATCAAAGCCTATCGCATAGTTGCTGGACTCGCCCTCGATACCCAAATCGGCAAGGGGGCCACGTTCAATCTCAAGGCTGTTCATGCCTACATCGGCCCAGACAATAGCGTTGTTGCGGGTCACTGGCCGGGCATAGCGAAGATTGAAATACTCTGTACCGCGCGTTCCCACCACCACGGCGCTCAGATTGTCAGCTACGCCAGTAGGAGAGAACCAGTTCAGCGTACCGCCAAGCTGCTCAGTCCCCGTACCTTCACTACCGTAATTGTTGGCAAACAGCGACCAGGACCAAGGTGACGGCTCGAACGCCTCAATGTCGACCCGGGTAGTGCCGAAGCGCTCACCTGGAGCCAGCCCAGCGGTTATCTGTGGGCCGGGGGTTGTGGCATTGAAGCGCCGAATATTCTCCATCAACATTGGACTGTCGAGAATCTCGCCATCGGTCAGCTCCAAGCGTTGACGATAGAAATCGTCACGCACTCTTCGATCCTCTCCAACAAAAGCCACGGCGTCGACCTTGGCTTCCACCAGCACTATTCTTAAATTTTGATCTTCCAACGACTGCGGCGGCACTACCGCTCTGGCTGTCAGTTGTCCCTGCTCAGCGTACAATTGATTAATGTCTCTAACCAACTGATTGATATCCGCGAAGGTCACAGAACGACCAATGTAATCAGCCGCCAGGGTCTGCAATGCTGCATCGGCAAGGAATACCGAGGAATTAAAATTGATTGATTCAAGCACGAACGCAGGACTGTCATCGGGCAGGCTGTCCTGCGCCTCTGGCATCTCACCCTGCATGGCGGGCACTTCAATGCGGCGGGCACGTTGTTCAATCTGCTGTTGCCGCTGCTGCTGCTCTATCTGATCACGCTGCAGGCCAGGGTCGATCAAGCCCGGCGGCAGCACTTGCTGTGCCGCCAACGAGCCCGACAGCGCAAACCATCCCAAAGCCCAACCTACCGAAACTGCTCTTTTACAACCCTTCCCACCCATCAAATTCCCCACGACTGTGCCTCATTCCCTGTTTGTTCGGAAAACGCCTGCCAATCCATGTTCATGGTGTCTTCGTCATCCTCTGATGAAATCTCTGACACTACGGGTGGCACATACCCAGCCATCTGATTCATCAACAGCCCCAGCCGTAACCTGATGTTCTGCGGCGTCATCATCATGACGGAATAGTCAGCCGCGCTGATGTTTTGATAATCCACAGTGCCGTCCTGATGGCCTTCTGCGAAGTTCGGCACGCGCACCTGATGGGTATAGTCACGGTGAATCACATAGCCATTGGTGTACGTTCCCAAGCCGTTTTGTTGTAACCAGAACGCTTTGTCCAGTTCATGCAGCTGAACATTGGCCGCAGGCCGATAGGTCGGATTAACGTTATCAGCGATGATCACCGCTTGCGGTGTGGTCAGGAACAGATAGTCCACGTTGCTTGCGTCCAGGAAATCCACTAGCAGTGCCGTGGTATCCAGCTCGGTATGCACCATATCCAGCAGGTCGATGACTACATGATCAGCATCCAGACGCGACTTGAAGCTGTCGCCAGGCTGGCCAGCATTATTCAAACCCTGCACCGTCAGTGTCAGCAGGCCCTCTCCGGTGTGCCTCCCGTTGAACTCGATCTGCTGCGCATACAGGTCAGCAGACTCGCCCAAACTGGCGTTCTGCACGCGGATTGATTGCCCGGAGCGTAGCTCCATGATCGGCGCGATAGCTTCCTCGAACGCCAGCGCGGCCGTGCTGGCAAAACCGTTACGCCAGCCAGCGAGGGCCGTAATACCCTGATCAGCACGGATAGACTGACCACGGGTATCGAGCAAACTGTCCAGTACAGCTTGCCCTTCAGCCAACAGACGCTGGAAGTCGATATCTCCGTCGGCGAACCAGTTCTGATGACCCGCGCTACCGCTGTCGCCCACCTGAATGGAGCCGCGGGCCAGCAAGTCGATATTCTCGCTTGACGACAGATTGCCCAGACTCAGATTCTGCCCCTGGACATCAATATTGCCGTCAACGAGACTCGCAGTGCTAACCAGCGTCGTGGTGATGTCGCCAGTGGCGGTGAGCGAGATCTTTCCGGAGATGGGATTGCCCTCGTACTGTCCGGTGGAGGTCATTGGCCCACCTACCGTGATGTCCCCGCCCTTGGCATTCAACAGGATGTTACCGCCTGCTTCCACTCGATCATCGAAATTGATCGCGCCTCCAGCATTGACCGTCACGTCACGCCCGGCCTTGGCACCGCGCAGATCGACGTTACGTCCAACATCAAAGAACAGATCACGGCCAGCCTCAGCCTCACCCTGCACATTCAGGTCGCCCCTGACACCCACAGTCAGATCGCGCCCGGCCTTCAGCGAGTAGGTCCCGCCAAACTTCACTTCCGGCATGACCAGGTTACCGCTGGCAATAATGCCGATGTCGCGGAAAGCTTCGACCAGCAGACCGGTGATATCGCCATGACCATCCATATAGTCGCCAGAGCCGAGTAGCGAAACATCGCCCTGCAGGCTCTGGACACGACCGAAATACAGGTTACGGCCTTCCATCCTGAGCAATTGCTCAGCTTCAGCGTTGCCACCGAACACGTCTCCATCGGTCCTGACCAGCAGGTTCTCGGCCGATTTCAGATGCGCCGGCACCAGTACGTTGAGTTCATCCGGGTCGGCCAAAGTGCCAAAGCGAATGGTTCCGAGCGAGCCCGCAACGGTGGTCAGCGACATATCTGCGCCACTACGCCCGGTCACGATGCTCAGATCGCCGTCGGCTTCGATCGCCAGTTGGCTGTGCGCAGAGACGTTGCCCAGTTCAGCTGATCCGGCAGTCAACATGATCCACTGCTGACGCCCGTGCAGCTCATCTGCAGCGAACAGTCCGCTGGACGTCAGCAAGATCGTACCGGTGAGACTCTCAAGGCTACCCAGATCCGCAGTACCCACATCGAATAACACATCACCGCCCACCACCGTGCTGCGCCCAGCCCAGTCACCGGCACCCGTCACGCTGAGGGTCTGATCGACCGTCAACGCGTCATAACGCAAGGGCGTGCCGGCCAGCCCGCGGTGATGCAGCGACGCATCACCCGCGACCCTGGCCCGCTTGAGATCAAGCATGCCTGCTACATCCAGGTCAAAGCGGCCGGCGATATCCAGCTCGCCAATATGCGAGGCGCTGCCCAGCACCATCGCAACATCGTCGCCTGCATTCAAAAGATCCAGCTGCAGATCCGCAGTAATACTCATCTGCACGGGACCGGCAATCGTCGCGGTACCAATGAGCGCCTGCCTGGCTATCAGGTTCCAGAGGCCATTCTGCGCGTCTACCGTATCAGCGCTGAAGACGCCGCCGATATCGACCGCCAGATCACCCTGCTGGCTGCGCAACGAGCCCAGCCTCAGAGACAAACCGCTACCGGCCAGATCCAGATCGCCCCAAGCTTGCAACTGGTCGATAGCGATCTCGCCCAGACCGCTCAGAGTGATCATGCCCTGGATGCTCTCGATACGATCAAGTGTAGAGTCGCCCAAGGTATTCAAGGCTTGGTTGCCTGCACTGACCACGCTGCCACGTTCAAAACCACCGTCCAGGTCAAGGAATAGCTGGCCTGAGGCATCCACACCCAGCTCCTTGGCCTTGAGGATCACATGACGCGTTGATTGACCGATATTGCCGGTCCCGCCAACCAGGCCAGTGCTGCGCAATGCCAGCCGGTCCGCCGAAACCCAGCGAACGCCATCTTCATTGGCAATAAGTTGACTGGCCGTGAGCGACAGCAGCCCATTATTGCCGGTCACTGTCAGGTCACCCAGGGTCGCCAGATTGCCTAGCGTCGCCGACAAGCTGCCGCCGGCAGTGACGCTTGTTCCCGCATTCATCCGCCAGTTGCTGCCCAGGTTCAGCAACAAACTGCCCAGCGACCAGTCACCGCTCTGAGTCAGCGTGGTGGCCTGGCCGATATCCAGCAGGCCATCCACTATCACCGTACCCAGGTTTAAATTACCTGGCTGGACGATGACGCCCTGCATTGCGCCGATCCAAGCGTCACCGCCGATGTCAAGCGCAATCTCGTCGGTCTGACTGTTCAACTGAATGCGCTCATCAACACTGCCCAGATCACCCTCAATGGTCAGGTTGATGGTGCCGCCGAGCAAATGCTCACCGTTCTGCCCGCTGGCAAGCAGATTACCACCCAACGCCAGGGTGATGGCGTCGCTGCCGGTCAGACGCAACACCCGCAAATCGCCAGCCTGCGCGAGGTTCAGAGATACCGCCCGCGCGACCAAGTCACCACTGACGTTCATATGCACCGCGCCCTGGCCGCCAATGGCGCCACTTGAAGCCTCGAGCACGACATCATGGCCGGTGATCACCACGTTGCTGCCGTTCGCGCTTTCAATGTTGCCATCTGTCTTGATGCGGACCGTATCGCCTTGCACGTTATAGATATTGAAGTCGTTCTTGCCCCCCAGGTAGACGTCCTTGACCGCCGTTACATCCAGATTGCCCGTGGCCGAGACGTTCAGATCGTCGCGCTGGACAATCCGCATCTTGGTCTTGTCGTTGAGGTCATCGAAGTAAACATCATCAAGCTCTGCACCAGCGAGCGCGGCCAACTGTGCCGAGGTCAGGTTTTCTATGCCCACGCTCAGGTCGATGTAGATATCCTCAGCGAGCACCTGACCGATTCGATAGGCTTCCAGAGTGACATTGGCGCCCTCAATATTGTTGTCTTCAATCTTGGATTGGGTATTGGTACCCCGACTCAGCAATGCCGACGATACCGAGTACTGCAACTGATCTTCGCTCCAGGCCGCAGTAGCATCTAGCAGAGCGGCTTCCTGGACACTGAGCTGGTATTGATAGCCGGGATCGTAGGCGACGCTGCCAAAACGGTTGTGCAGCTGGTCGTACTCGGTATCGATTCGCGCCTGCTCGGCCGCTATCTGCGTGTCCGACCAGTCCTGTGCCTTGAGCTGAGCAATCTGTGCAGCACTGAGCTGAACCTGATCCAGATCGAACACACCGACCACACCAGTGGTCTTGTCGGTGCGCAGATTCCAATAGCGCTCGTAGCTGTTCTGGCCAGCATTGATCAGCGCGGTTTTTTGCTGCTCCAGCGCATCGAGGGCCGCCTGGCCGGTCAGGCCCATGTCGCTCCAAAGCGCCTTCAGTTCATCGAGCGTACGTTCGTCGTAGGACTGTGTGGTATTGGCATCGATCAGATCGCCGCCCACCACGCGCAAATGCACATCGCCACCCGCCAGAACCTGGTCCACCAGCAGATCGCCGCTGACTTCTTGCAGGAACACCCCGCCCACGGCGCGTGCAGTCAGGGTAGCTGGCATGGTGCCGAAGCTACCACCGCTGGTGTTGGTATCCAAGTTCAGCAGGTTGCCGCTGGCACCAATGCTGCCGCTGGTGGTGCTCAGATTGATCGCATGGCCTTTGATCGTTACCGCGTTGTTGTGCGTGGTGATATTACCTTGCGCGCTCAGCGTCACATTGCCGCGCAGCGCCTCCAGCGCGCCCAGCTTGAGCCCGCCCAATCCACGCAGGTTGACGTCCCCGGCACTGGATTTCGCCGACAGCAAATCACCGACCTGTATTGTCAGGGCCTGGGTCGCGCTACCAATGCCGGTCCCGGCCTGCAGATTCAAGTTCGCGGCCTGCACCACCACGGAGCCGGCGCCCTGGGTCAGGCTGCCATTGGTGGTGATATTGGTCGTGCCATTCTGGTTGAACAATGAGCCAAGCAAAACCACATTGCCGTTGGAATTAAGGTCGATCGCTCCCGTATCAGAACCGATAAAACTGATATTGATCGGGTTATCGGCCCGCACTGTATAGCGGTTGATCACCTTCTGGCCCTGCACGGTGGTGGTCTGAAGCCAACTGCGCTTGACCTGACACCACAGGAACCATTTGTGACAGCTTGTCCAGGTGTTTACATCGACCTTTGGTGCCTCGCCCGTATCAAAGGTGTCAGTGACCAGATTAACCGCTCCGGAGGCCAAACTACCGTCGACATTGCCCATATAGTCGGCGCCATCTATCGGCCGAGGGTCACCGGTCCACACCTTGGGCGGTTCATAGAGTGTGCCTTCACCCACATTAAAGGCACCCCAGAACTTATCTTTGTAGTACTTGGCGACAGTCGTTTCAGTTTGGTCCTGCCCCGTCAGCCAGACATAGGAACGCCCCGTCACAGGATTATAGCTGGTGTTACGCCCAGAGCCGACCTGCACCGCCGTCGCATTCAGAACCGCACTGCTCAGCCCTTGCTGCAGATAAACCTTGTAGGCGTCGGCAGCCGCATCGTAACCACGCGTGTAAATGGAGGACCAGACATATTCGTTACCATTGCCGTCACGCCGGGCGTCGTTGATGCGCAGCGTGCCCTTGGTGCCGGTGCCGAGATCAATGCCACTCAGGCTCAGCGTGTAATCACTGGTGTTAATAATACCCACCTGGCTGTAACCATCCAGCACGCTAAGCTGGCCGTTGCCGGTACTCAGAATGTAGCCGGTCAGTTCCATATAGCCGCCAGCGACTTCGACCGCGTCGAGCACGACGCTTTCAGAGCGGAAGTCGTAATTGTAGCCAAGGACCCCGGTACGCGCGTCCGTAGTCTGGAGACTGATCACCGCATCACCGAGCCCAAGCTGATACAGGTTGCGGCCAGCATCAATCCTGGTCTTAAGCTGCGCGCTGTCTTGGATAGTGGCCGTCCAATTCGCCACGCCGCTTTGTATCAACCCATTGATATTCAAGTACTGGGCGCTGATAACCACGTTATTACCCGCAACCACCCCGGAACCAGCCGCAGGGGCAGTTAGATTGCTGCCGTTGTTATTAGTCGCTGGATCACCGCCGACATGAAAGAAAGCATCTTCAGCATTCAGAACGAAATCCCGACCAGCACTGATTTCCAGTGTCTTGCCACGGATATCGCTGTTGGCATAGATACTGCCGTAACTGGCAGTGATTCTGACCAGCCCACGCTGGTTGAAGATGCGACCATCAATATAAATATCCGGCGCAGGTGAACGCAGACCATCCTGACCCACGATACCGGTGGAAGGATTGTAATTATTGATGACCGTCACGACCGGATCGGGAGAATTGCTGGAAACCGTCACATTGCCAAAGCTGGCCTGGCCCTTGTAGGCAACCGCATTGGCATTATTGATCTCGTCTACGGAGGTTAGCGAGGCAAGATTGAACAGCAGTTGCCCACCCTCACGGAAAGGAATTTCGAGCCCCATGATCCGCAGAAACGCGGAGCTGTCATTGGTCACGGTAATAGCCGCATCACCCGGCGCTCTCAGCCTGCCGCTGCCAATCAGCGCATCGCCAATCACCACGACATTACCGGGCTTGGCAAGGATCGGATCGAGCTCAAACACTTGAATGATCTGATCGCGAGCCAGGCTGGCACCCTGTGAAGCATCACCGCCCATTTGTTCGAACAGCGCCGTCAATGTGCGCTGAAGCACGTTCAGCTCCGCCTGCATGGCGGTACGCTCAATAGGCGACAAGCCGTAATCCGCTAGCTGTTTGTTCAGCGCCTCAACACGCTGGCTAATATATTGAGAGTAAGTGCCTTCCTTCAGTCTGAAGGTGATGTCATCGTCACTGGTGGTGACAATCGGCTTGATAACGATCTGGTCGGTACTGTTTTCATCCAGATCCAGAGCAGATATCTGCTCCAACGTCATCCTGGTGCCATTGACCCAGTACTCCAGGCCAGTGATATGCACAGAACGTTTGTTGTAATACCCAGAGTTGAGCGAACCATCCACTTTCACCACCGCAGTGGAGGTGTTCTGCTGCTTGCCGGAGGTGATCTCGACCGACAACCCCAGAGCATTCAAGGCTTCGGTATAGAGGTCCTTGGCCTGGCCTTTACCAAGCAAGTTGCCATAGCCCTTGTCAGCGTAGGCAAAGATATCGCCAATACTGTTGACCTCGCTGCCAGCATTGACAGAAATCATGCTGTCGCGCTGGAACACTGCATCGGCATCAGGCTTGTTGACTACCGGGAAAGCCGTGTTATTCCATAGATCCGTACGCGCGGTCAGCGTCGCCTGACTGGAGCTACCGCTCACGTTCTGACCGGCATACAACCGAATATCGCCGTAGCCCAACAGCGTTGAATCAGTGCCGATAATCACATCGTAATCGGCATTGACCCGAGCCTGGCTATAACCCATTGCCGCGCCAGCAAGGCCCCAAGTCTTGGCGTTGGAGCGCGCGTCGATGTCATAGCCGCCACTGGCGCTGAGAATGATATCGCCGATGCTCAATAGATCCGCATCCTGGCCGACGGTCACGCGCGCAATAGCTTGATCCACATCAATGATCGAATCGGCCTTGGCAATCGCAATAGCTCCGCCACTGTCCAGCTTCACGGTATCGCGCGCGAATACCGAGTTGTACGCGTGGATCAGCATGTTCTGTGGCACCCGGAAATCACCGATCAGATGAAGCTTCGCCTGGTCACCTACCAGACTCTGAGTATTCACTTTAATCACCGACTCACTCAGTGCTGCAGCGGCATCGATCACACCACCGGAACCTGACTTGACGTTGTAATCACTGGATGCAGCCTTGGTCACTTCACTGCGAGCACTTTGCTCGTAGGCGTAAGACTGCAAACGCGAGGTGCCGGCCAGTTCGCTGGTGGTGTTCAGCCTGACTCGGTTAAGTGCATGTGCACCGCTAGCACCGACCAGCGAAGCATTAACGCTATCAACAAACGCATTGAAATGGGATTGATGCAGAGCGCTTAGCGTAACCGATCTGAACAGCGCATCGTCAACAGAGCCCTGTGGCCCGCGAGCATCCAAATAGGCTTTCGTGGTGCTGGTGTCAGCCGTTCTGGCCAACGAGGCCGCCCCGCTGATCAAACCGCCCTGCCCAGCAGTGGAGCGAGCTTCATTATCAACAACGGCAGAGGCGGACACGTTCAGCGCACCCATGTCACCACTGAAATGCCCTTTCAGCAGCGCCTGTGTCGAGGTATTGGCCAGGGCCTCAGCAACGTGCGCACCGACACTCAGTAGTCCGATGGTAATGCCCTGTGTCGAGGCGCGCTGGCGTACATTGGTCGCGGCGACAAAGCTCCAGTTGCCGTCTGACACACCTTGGAATCGCGTCGATTCGGCACTTTGGAGCAAACTCGAGGCGGTGTTACGCGCACTGGCTACTACCGCGTTGGCAGATAGACCTAGACCTCCGACCACCCCTACGCCGTGCGCCTTGACACTGTCGGCATTGCCGTTACGCTCAATCGCAGCGCGCAGGTTCGCATCGCGTGCGGTCAGACGGCTGTCAGCCTTGAGATCAAGATAAGCCGAAGACAGTGCCTCGGCGTTTAACACCGTGCCACCCATGGCCACATAACCACCCACCGCAACACCCAGACCCTCGGCATCGAGACGTGGTTTGGCAATGGCCGACAGGTTCAGGATATTGGCAGTGACATGCGCCCGCTGACCAACGGTGAGGCCTGCAACGCTGGTATCACGCGCGTTGACTACCGCCGCTTGCACGCCAAACAGGATGCCGCCAGAGGCGCCTTGCGCCTTGACGCGGCTAGCGCCTTCCGAGATCGCGGAAAAATCCAGTGTGCCACCAGCATTTAGCCTGGCGTCGTCGGCCACCGTTACGCGAACCTGACTGGCCCGCTCGCCAACACCGATCACGATACCGGCGGCACCGGCGGCACCCAGTTGCCCGCCTTTCACCTGCACATCCAGGTCCAGCGCGTCGCGCGCACTGGCGTTGAAATGTCCAGAGGTGTTGACCGTACCGTCCAGGCTCGCCGTAACCAGGTTGTTCATCAAGGCAATGCCAACCCCCGCACCCAGACCGACACCAAAGCCAGCCGCGCCGGTATAGGCATCCACCAGCACCGCTGGCTTGTCGTTATACAAATTGAAGCTGTCGGCCTTGAGCAGCACACTGGCACTGTTAAGTAGAACCGGCTTGAGCTCAGCCGTGACTCTGGAGTTGGAGAGGGTAAAGCCGACCACACCACCTACTGCTGCGGTACCGGATAGCTGCAACGAGCCAACCAGGTTCTGAGTGCGAATGGCGTCGGTGGCCGACACTGTGACCAGACCACCACTGTGAACCTGACCGCCAGATATCTGCGCCAGGGTCTCGTGTTGGTAGATATCGCCAGCCCCGGCCGCAAAACGGTCGCTGCTCGAGCCAATTTGGCCTTGCTGATTCAGCCATTGCGTTTCAGTGCTGTTGTCGAGCATTACCAGCTCATATTCGCCGGTCTGGTCGTTCAACTGCAGGGTCTGATATTGGGTATCGGCGGTTTCACGGTCAGTAAAACCGTCGATCATCGATAGCGTACCGGCATCACCCGAATTCAGCTCGTCCATCGCATTAGAGTCATCCACCTGAGTGGTTCCCGAACCCAGCATGATCAAGCCGATACTTCCGCCCAGTGCTACGCTGCCGCCAACGCCACCGGTAACGGTGGTCAGAGCGATATCACTTTCACGCTGGGCGGTAACTCCGACCGCGCCGGTAGTCCACAGGTTACTATTCAGCACCCGGGCCCGCGTCGCATTATTGGCCACCAGTACATTGGCACTGGCGCCCAGCGCCAATCCTCCGGCAGCACCAGAGCCGACGATGCTATTGACCTCCAATCGGTCGTAGGCATCGACTTTCAAGCTGGTAGCCCGGCTACCCGCGCTACCTAAATCAACTGCTCCAACTCCCGCTTCTGTGACATTTTCAACAATCAGTACGTTGACCGAACCGGCCATCGCCGCGCCGCCACCACTGACACTGGCGCTCAACGCCTTCGCGTCGGTCAGACTGGCAGCCTCGACAGATACGGCTCCAGCAGTGATTACACCGGTACGACCTTGACTGCTACCAGGCTGCGCGCCTAACCAGGCACGCACGGTGCTCTTGTTATACCCCACCCCAGCCCCGGCACCAGCGCCCACTGCCCCACCACTGACCGTCTGGGCATTGGGTGACAGGTAATTGCTGGCACTGGCCTTGATCGCCAGGCTGCCGACATTAAGCTGACTTGCAGCATCCACCCGTGCCTGGGTGCTGCCTTCCAGCACCAACACACTGGCACTGCCAGCGACGCCAACAATGGCGCCGGACGCGCTAATCACAATGCTGCTCGCCGAGCGGGTAGAACCCGCTTTGACGCTGGTCGCCCCACGGCTGGCCAGCTTGGCACCGCTTACCTGAGCCGTCACATCACGGCTGATGACACCGGTGTCCGCAGTGACCGCCACGGCAGCAGCGCCCAGAGATAACGCCGCATTCAGCACGCCACCGAAGCTGTAACTATGCGCATGGGCGCCAACGCTGACCTGCTGCGCAGCGAAAGCACCGGCATTATCCTGATTAATCTGCGCCTGATCGATGACCGCAAGTGTAGAGCCGCCGAGTACGCTGGTATTACTTACGCCACCCACCGAAGCGCTGGCCAGCGGCACTAAGGAAACTGCGCCGCTGACGCTCATCTGACCGGCCTGCTGTAGCGTCGTTGCCCGAACCGCGAGACCGCGGATAATCTCGGAGCCTGTTTGCAGATCCGCTACCGGGTTAAATTCCTCGGCATCCGCCCACAATTGGGTGTTGGGCGCATTGGTTACCACACCACTGTCTACCGCCACTCCGGCACCCAACCCTAGCGCAGTGACCCGCGTAGTAGCGCCGCGAATCGCGGCTTCGGTATCGCTCTGCACCACGTTGACAGTCAAGATACCCGACACTGCAGCATTGCCGCTGCCTGCCACCACACCGGCGTAGGAATCAATAACATCACGGTTATAGGCGACCACAGCAACATTGTTCTGCGCCAAGACATCGGCACCGCCATTAATCATAGCGCGGGTGCTGGTATGCAGAATGCTCGTAGCCACCCCGCCATTGACCGCAGCGGTACCGGAAAATCCACCGGATACAGAGGCAGTACGGATGCTTGCGTCCGAGCGCGCATGCACCCCCAGCTCATTTAACGCAAAACCCACAGCTGTACGCTGGCCAGTAAGGCTGGCCTCGATATTATTGGCAATCCGATTGACTGCAGAAGCCACCCCAACCGCCACGGCACCGGCAGCGGCGACACCGCCAGCCAACGAATTGATCTCGGAACGATCAGTGGCCTTGATTTGCAGATGACCTGCAGTGCCACTGCTATTGCTCACCTTGGCATAGGTTTTGGCATCGATATTGTTCGTGGTATTGGAGAACACCACTGCGGCCGAACCTGCTCCCGCGCCACTCAAAGCCAGAGTATCGATACGCGCACGGGTCAGCGCTTCAACCCGCGCCGGCGCGGCAGCCGACAAATTCAATGTTGTATTTTGTACCAGAGCCTGACGACGTTGACTGACTGTGCTCACCGCCACAGCGCCGGCGCCCGCGCCGGACCCACCACCCTGCACGTTACCCGCCAGGGTCTTGATATCGACTTCGCCGCGAGTCACGTCAACGACCAGCGAGCTAGCGCCATCGACACTACTGTCATTGATGCGCGCGGTCTCCTCGCCGTTCACCAGGTTTACGGCAACCGAAGCACCTACCGCCGCACTGCCGGCACCGCCGGCACCCAACGCCGCCGAGCGGATCAAGGCATCACCGCCACTGGCTACTGTCAGCGCGCCTGACAGCGTCAAATCACTGTCATCGACCTCGGCTAATCGCTTGGCCAGAATGATATTGTTCACGTTGGCCGCACCCACAGCCACGCTGCCAGCGCCATTGAGTACCAGCCCCAGGCCCCAGATGGTACGCTTGCCTTGTGCTGTGGACAGGCTGAGAGCACCTACATCCAGCGAGCTGCCGACCACTGCTGCTCGCTCGGTACCATCGAGAATATTGGTCGTGGTCGCGCCATTCACCGCGACGCTGCCCGCACCGCCCCCTGCCACGGCAATCGAATAGATGGCTTGTTCCACCCCGGCTTTCAAGGCCACGCTGGTAAAGTCAGTCACGCTACTATCACTGATCAATGCCGTGCGATCGGCAGCGATGCGATTGACCGACGCCGCCAGCCCCACTGCGGCTGTACCGCCGCCAGTCACAGAGCCTGCCAAGGAGGCAATCGTCAGGCCATTGCCAGCACTGGCATCCAGCGAAAGAGTCTGGTCAGTTGCCGTTGCCGTCAAGGTGGAGCCAGAAACGCTCACCTCGTCCTTGCCGCTGATATTGTTGAACGCAAAAGAACCACCGACACCGGCCGTCCCACCACCAGCGGCGTCTATGCCGATACTCCATATCTCGCCGTCCAGCGCCGAGGTCATATGCAGATTGCCGTCGAGATTGACCAGGCTGTCCGTTACCTTCGCGGCGCGCTCGGCATCAATCAGATTCACTGCGACGCCTGCGCCTACGCCGGCACTGCCACCGCCGGCCGCCAGATTGAAGGCCAGCGACCAGATACTCGCCCCCAGATTCGGCTGACTGGCGGCAATATTCAGGTCATGCGCGCTGAGCGTGGCTCTGAGCAGCTCGGCCGTGGTGGTGTCGGCGATACGGTTGTAGGTCATTGCAGCACCGACGCCCACGCCGCTGGCGGACACCGCAGCCGACAGCGCTGCGGTAATGATCCGACTCCGCTGCGCGGCATTGATGCGGGCATTACCGTCAAGCTGATAGGTGCCGCCCTGGACGATGGCGCTGGCGCCCTGTTGCATGTCGTTGATGCTAAAGGCGCCGCCTACGGCTACGGTATTACTGCTGGCTGAAATGCTGCCTGCCAGGGAATAGAAGCCACCACTTTTCAAGGCTTCAACAACCAGATCGTCCGCTAGCAACGTACGCCCAGACATATCCAGATTGGCTGATACGGTACCGCGACCGATGATCGCCGTGGCAGAGCCGGAAACGGCAACGTCTTGTGCGCCGGCGGCACCTATAGCACCGGCCAGCACGTCGGTTTCGTTACGCGCAGCCAGGCGCAGGTCACCAGTCAGGTCAATATCGGTATTAGCGATGCTGACAGCATAATCGCTGCCGTTGTAAACCACCCCAAAAGCACCACCGACAGCGGTCTTGCCGCCCGTTGCCGCCAAGCTACCGGCGATACCAAGAATCGCTTCGCCGCCAATGGTGCCGCTGTCGAACAGATTGCGTGTCGTGGTATCCGCTGTGCTGTCGGATTCCTGGGTGTTGGTATCGAAGCCGTCGTCATTTTCTTTAAAAAGCTCGTCGTTGGTCTGTGCCTCTACCTCAATCTGGGCGATAGTGGCATTGCCGTCCAGATCCAGACCACTGGCAGACAAAGTAGTCGCTGCGGCTGCGTCATGGGCAAAGATGCTGGCCAGCGCATCCATGCCGGAAACACTTGCCGCTGCTACATTAACGTCACCGCCGCTCAGCGACGAATCACGCTGGTCGCGCTTGTCTACTCTGGCCTTGACCTGATTGTCCATCACCACGACAAACAAGGAGCCTGCGCCCGCACCGCTCTCGGAACCGGTACTGACAGCAACACCGACGGCGCCTGCCAGCACGCGCGAAATGCTGTTGGCCTTGATCTCCAGGCTGGCAAAATCGGTTGCATTGCTGCCCAGCCATTCGGCCTCCAGCTGGTTCTGCATGACGCCGACAACAAAGGAGCCGCCGCCGCTGCCGCCCTTATCGGTGCTAACCGCGAAGGCACCGCTGCCGAGCAGATTGCGTGAACGGTCGTAGGCATTGACGGCAATGCTGCCAGGGTTGTCGCCACGTTGACTGACGACCGAGTCGATAACGCTGGCTCGCGTTTGATTGCCGAACACGCCGGCCGAACCAGACAGCGCGACGGCGACATTGGTTTCGCCGCCCTTGGCCACCGAGAGCCCCAGACCCAGAGCAATCTGATCCCCGCCGCTGGCAGCCTGCACATTCAGCAGGTCGTTGCTGGTCATGATCACGCTGACCACTTGTGCTTCGGTCACATTGTTCAACTGATTGAACGCCACAGCACCGGACAGGGCTGTACTGAATTCGCTCTTGTCACCGCCACCGGAGAGGGTCAACGCGCCAGCACCGGCACCGCTGAACTGATGGGTCTGGTTGAGTGACAGTACGTTGACCTGACTGCCGCCATCGCTGTTACGGGGATCCAGCACGATATTGCCGAGGTGGCTGCGGTTTTTCTGCGCAGAGACATTCACGCTACCGGAAGCCGCTGCTGCCAGACTAAAACCCTCTGCCGGACCATCATTGCCCGCGTCGCCGGAACTGCCACCAGCGAACAGGTCCTGCAGCTTGGTCCAGTATTCACCGATCTTGTTGACCGCCGCGTCGCCCTGCTCGACGGTTTTATCCTTTGCGGCGCTGAACTCGCCGGTAATCAATGCCAGCCCGTTGGTCAGCGAGGTCTTGATCGCTTCACTCAAACTGCCGGCCTTGTCCTGACTGCCCTTGTCTGCGCCACCGCTCTGTGCGGCGACCGCATCCTGCTGCTGTTGCTCTTCCTCTGACCGCGCTAATGCACCAGCGACCGAGAAAGCACCGCTTTGCCCCGAACTCTGCGCACTGAGGGTCAGGTCATCAACCAACCAGCGGCCCTGGGTCGCATCAGCCAGAGCAGTGCCCATGCTGGCCGGCCGCCAACTATTCCGTGCGCTGGTCAGCAGATTGTTCTGGCCGACCAGAGCATAGACATCTGTGTTCACCACATTGACGGCAACACCTGCGCCAATACCGGCGTTTTCCGATGACGCCAGCGCGCCAGCCGCGCTCCAGACCCCCAACTGATGCTCGGCATCAAGGCGTACCCGGTCGGCGGTGACATCGGTACTACTATGCACAGAAGCATGTACCGTGCTGTCGACGACGCTGACGACCACCGAGCCATTTCCGGCAACGCTGGCGCCCTTGCCTGCCGAGGGACTCAGGCCAATAATCATCTCATCCTGAAGCGCGCTGACATCCAACGCTTTGGCATTGAGCACACCACCGGCACCGATGCCGGCAACCGCGCGGTTATCGGTGATTTGTACGTTCACCGCCGCGCCTACGGCGCCGCCGTCACTGGTAGAGCCAAAAAGGGAGCCGAAATTGCCGGAAACGGCCAATTGTTCCAATTGGTTCTCAGCGCGGATACTGAGCGGCGACTCCCAGGCCAGCTCCAGATCGAGCAGCGCCTGCCGCGCCTCGTCATCGGCAATGACCGGCAAAAGACTAAGCGGATTACTGACCCATGTGCTGTTATCGAGCGCAGTAGCTGTGAGAGTGACATTATCCCCGACCCATGCAGTGGCATCGGTACGGTTCTGCAAGATCGACAGCGAGCCTGCCATCCCCAATGAATCGGCTTCGCCGGTGGAATTGGCATACTGCGTAGCCAACTTGCCGACGATGCCCTGTTTCTGCTGAACAAGCAGTTTGAGATTGGTGTAAATGTCCTCAAGCGAGCTCCAGCGATCAAGACCCAGCAGGTTTAACGGCTGGCGGTTTTGCGCGCCCACGCCTATGCGTCCCGCAGTGACGTTGGCTCCATCGCCAATAATCGCATGGGTGGTCTGATCCAGTTCGCTATAGGCCGCAGCGACACTCAGGCTGACGGCGGCACCGTCAACACTGCCATCATCGCGCTTGGCTGATGCATTGACCTTACTTGCGACCGTAGTATGCAGGTCACTCTGCTGCTGCAGAGCCTGAACGGTCAGGTCCCCCGAAAGGGCAATATCCGGCGCAGCATCAGCGCTGCCTAGCACAGCCTCAACCCGATGGTCCGCCATGCTGATGCCCAATGCCGAGGCCAGCCGGAACTGGCTGTCTGTCGGCTGTGCAGGCGTATCGTCGGCCGGCTTCGGCGTGATGCCAAATAGACCTTTGACCGCATCACCTAGATAATCGGTGACTGGATCGGCCACCTGCTCCTTGGCTTTGGCCTTGAGCTTGTCCAGATAACCAGGCTCGGAAGCGCCGGCCTCCACGGTGACCGCCAAAGTCTGCGCATGCACCAGATTGGCAGCGGTCAGATTCAGATTACGCACGTCAGCCAGGTCGGCGCTGAATTCCGCCCGAGTCACGCTATCGAGCAATGACAAACCCACGGCCGGACCACCAGTGGCACCCTCACCGCTGGCTTTGAAACTCACCGTATTGCTTAGGCTCTGTTCGGTCAGCGCAGTGACATTGACGTCTTCACCGACCCGCAACAGCACACCGTTCTCGACCACCGCGCGGGTTTCGATATCGCTCATCGCCATACCGAAGCCCAAACCCATAGTCTTTAACGCGTTACCGTTACCGTCGACGCTATTTTCCGCTGCAGAGGTCACGGCCAGCTTGTTGAGGCTGTGCGCCAGCACGGACAGATCATCGCCTGCGCTGAGTTGCGCGCCCCTGCGTACATCGACTGCGGTCAGTCCGGAGATTTGACCGTAGGCGGCACTGAAACCAAAGGGGATCTTGCTGCCCAATCCGGGAATCTGCCAGGTCGAGCTATCCACCGTGCGCTTAGACTCAGCCAGAAGGTGGATATCGGCACTGGCCACCAGATCTGCGGCGGTACCAATAATGACCTGCGAATCTGCCTTGGCGATATAAGCCGCCAATCCAGGAACCAGCAGTGTCAATTCGGTAAAGTTGGTCGGCGTGTCCAGGAAGGCATCGGTGCGCGCGCTGTTCTCATAAGCCGCGATGGGCTCATAGAGCGTATCAAGAATGTTGGCCCAGGTTTCTTCCTCGGTCCAGTTGTTCAATTCCTTGAGCGCTGCGATATCAGCTTTCAGCGCATCGGTATTCAGCAGCGACCCGAGGATATCCCGCGCCACTTCTGCACGGCTGTCGGCATGCAAGCTAATGTTCTTGCCGTTCAGGTTGCCATCGACCTCAATAAGCGCGCTGGCTTCGGCGTAACCTGCCAACTGCCGATTGATAGCAAAGGCGTTCAAGGTGACATCGCCTGCCCGCCCGCCCTCATCCTCATGCCCGGCATCCAGTAGCGCATTTTTGGCAACGACAATTTCTGCTTTGCCCAGATTGGCTGACAACCAGGGATTGGCCTGCCCCTCAATACCCGTCTTGAGTTGGTCTAGTGTTTGTGCGTCTGCGCTTTCATCACAGAAAGTGCAGCTCAGATCGCTAAGGGCATTGAGGGTGATGTCGCCTGAAGTACCCACCCCACTGGCGCGGGTAATGACACTGGCTTTGTCCTGAAGCTTGACGGACGGCGCTTCAATGATGACATCGCCCGCATCTTTGCCTGGCGCGCCGCGCACATCAATCAGCGCATCCCCCGCAAGGACGACGGACTGATTGCCAGCGATACGTACGCTGGCCCCGCTATCATCGGCCATCAACGCGGCCAGCTCACCGGATATATTGACATCCTGCGCTGCGGTAATGCGAATACCGCCATCTCCGCGTACGGCGTCGGTGCCAATAGAAAGACCGTGCGTGTTAACTGTCGATTCGAACACCGTGCGCGCGGCATCGGTACCCGCCTGCAAATGCGCAGTAGCCCCCACAATAACTGAAGCGCCCTGCAGATTGAGGGCACCATTAGTGTTGACCAACCCGTCAATAATAATGACGTTGCTGCCATCACCGTTCAACGCCGCTGGCGAGAGCCTACCAGCAACCAAATCGTCAACTAGAGCATTGGCTACGTCATCATTTACACCGGGCTTGACCAGATCGCGCAAACGCGCCATTTCACTGGTATTGGGCGTCGTGACGGTAAGACTGCCAACGTTGACCACCCCGCTACTGCCCACCACGAACCCATGGGGGTCGGCAAAGATGATATGGCCACCAATGTTGCCGTTCATGACCCCATTCAGAGTGCCATTGATTTCGGCGCGGGAGTTGTTAACCAGATTGACCAGATGCGTGGCGGAACCCGGCACATGCAGATTGACCACATTGCCCTGGGAGACCTTGAAATCATCGAAGGAGTTGAAGCCCGTCTTACCGCGTACGGTACCGGTGCGAATATCACTGAGGTTTCCGGCTACATCGACGGTAGTGGCGGTGGTACGGTCTGGCGTGATGGTATTGGCCAATGACCAACCGGGGAGCATACCGGTGGCAAACATGAGGGCCGTCAGGGGGTGTGTTGCCAGCCCTGCAATGCCTCTATTGTTATTGGCATTGCACTGGAGCTTGGAACCGGGCGCCTTCATGTCGACCTCACTGTCAACTGATTAAACTGATTTTGAAGGCGCTAACATACTAAAAGGCCAGCTTGCAATACAAGCTGGCCAACATCATTTTAATTGCAAATCAGGGCGGAAGAGTCACTTAATTGACGGCGAGGCCCGATTTATCTGGTTCCGCCAGAAACAATCAAAATTTCGATAAGTTCCCGAAATCGAAGAATTCCTCATCTCAACGGGGCTTATGCGGCACCTTGGTACGCCGGACTGTCCGTGCTTGATGCATGGAGGGCTTGCGCGCAAGTCGCTGAGCCTTTTCCCGTTCGCTGGTTTTCATGGTCGGCAGCGCCAACGGCGTCAGCCCCACTTCCTGGCTGAGCGCGTCGATCTCGTTCTGCTTCATTTCGCGCCAGCGACCAACCGGCAATTCCGGCCCAAGAAATACCGGCCCGAAGCGCACGCGCTTGAGGCGGTTGACGCGCATGCCCTGGGACTCCCATAGGCGGCGCACTTCGCGATTACGACCTTCCATCAGGCACACGTGATACCAACGATTGATCCCTTCACCGCCTGCGGTGACTACATCGGTGAAGCGCGCCGGGCCGTCATCCAGCATAACGCCGGTCTTAAGGCGCTCGATCATCTCTTCATCCACTTCGCCCATGACCCGCACTGCGTATTCGCGGTCCATTTGATAGGAGGGGTGCATCAAGCGGTTGGCCAGCTCACCATCAGTGGTGAACAGCAGCAGACCGGAGGTATTGATGTCGAGACGGCCTATATTGATCCAGCGGCCATGCTTGAGGCGTGGCAACCGGTCGAATACGGTAGGGCGACCTTCGGGATCGTCACGGGTACAGACTTCGCCTTCCGGCTTGTTATACAGCATGACCCGACGGGCTTCTTCGTTCTCGATATCACGCTTGACCGGACGACCATCGACCAGAATCTGATCGAGACTGTCAACCCGGCAACCAAGGGTGGCCAGCTTTCCGTTTACGCTGATGCGGCCCGCTTCAATCCAGGCCTCCACTTCACGGCGCGAGCCAAGCCCGACACGAGCGAGTACTTTCTGCAGCTTTTCGCCGCTAACGGGGTTTGAGGGGATATCGGTCATGCGGGGCACCTCCCGGTGTATTGAAATATTGATGACCGACCAGCTTAGCATCAAGCGCTGTGCCCAGCTAGCTGAAACTCAGCGGCGCGGGTTATCCTCGCCAGCGTCCGACGGCTCATCGGACCCGCCGCCATCAGCGGCGCTCTCGGGCAGGTAATCATCGAAGTCGATCTTGAGATCCGACTCCATCGCGCCCAACTCATCCATCAATGCGTGAAACCCGGTTTCTACGCCACCTTCATCGAGCGGCTTCAACGGCTCCACTGGCATCCATGGGGCGTTCACGTCATCGGTCGCACCTTCATCCTGCAAGGCCAGCTCCGGCTCCTGATCCAAGTCGCGGATGGCCGCCAATGGCGGTAGCTCACTAAGACTGCGCAGGTTGAAATGATCCAGAAACTGGCGGGTGGTCGCGTACATAGCGGGACGGCCGGGTACATCGCGGTGACCCACCACCCTCACCCACTCGCGCTCGAGCAAAGTCTTGACGATCTGACTGCTGACCGCAACACCCCGCACATCCTCGATTTCGCCCCGGGTAATCGGCTGACGGTAGGCAATCAGCGCCAAGGTTTCGAGCATCGCGCGCGAATAGCGCTGCGGGCGCTCCTCCCACAGCCGGCTAACCCAGGGGGAATATTCTTCCCGGACCTGCAAACGCCAACCGCTGGCGACTTCTCGCAGCTCGATCGAACGACCTTGATACTGCCCGGCCAAACGGCCCAGGGCTTCACGCAGCGCATCCAGACCCGGCGCCTGATCTTCGTCGAACAGATCTCGCAGACGATCAAGCGACAATGGCTTTCCCGCCGCCAGTAGCGCAGCTTCAATAATATGTTCAAGCTTCGGCTGGAGCATCTTCACCTCGCACCTTGACGTGAATGGGCGCAAAAGACTCGTTCTGCACCAGGTCGATCAGTTGTTCCTTGACCAGTTCCAACACCGCCATAAAAGTCACCACCACGCCCAGCTTGCCCTCGCTAACATTGAACAAACTGACAAAAGGCACGAAGGATTGACCGCGTAGCCGGTCGAGCACATCAGCCATCCGTTCCCGAGTGGAGAGAATTTCCCGGGTAACCTGATGGCTCTCGAACATATCGGCACGGCGCAGCACGTCGCTCAGCGCCAGCAGCAGCTCCTGCATATCCACTTCCGGATGGGCCCTGTGACTTTGTACGGCTGGGGGCTGCGCGCTGGCCAAAGACAGGTCGCGGCCAACCCGTGAAAGACTGTCGATTTCCTCGGCGGCCTGCTTGAAGCGCTCGTACTCCTGAAGCCGGCGAATCAACTCGGCGCGCGGGTCGTGCTCCTCGTCTTCATCTTCCTGGTGACGGGGCAGCAGCAATCTGGATTTAATCTCGGCCAACATCGCCGCCATCACCAGATACTCTGCCGCCAGCTCCAGGCGCACGACCGTCATCAGCTCAATATAGCCCATGTACTGCTTGGTAATGTCGGCAACCGGAATGTCCAGAATATCGATATTCTGTTTGCGGATCAGGTAGAGCAACAGATCCAGCGGTCCCTCAAAGGCTTCGAGAAAAACCTCAAGGGCCTCCGGCGGGATATACAGATCTTGGGGTATCTGGGTGACGGCCTTGCCATAGACCATGGCAAAGGGCATTTCCTGCTGACCCGAACCCATGGGAGCAACCGATGCTGCAGACGTTTCCGCCTGACGGGCGATGTCGTCGGGCGGATCCTGGGGATTCATCGGCACTTGACCATGATGTTACTGGCGGTACTGCAGGCCCATGACCTGCCGCACTTCGATCAGAGTGTCGCGCGCGGCATCGCGAGCTCGCTCGGCGCCCTCGTTAAGAATCGAACGCACTGCATCGGGATTGCTTTCAAAATCACTCGCACGCTCCTGAATCGGCGCCAACTCAGCCGTTACTGCCTCGATTACCGGTTGCTTGCAATCCAGGCAACCGATACCGGCGCTGCGACAACCCTGCTGTACCCAGTCATGAGTCGTCTTATCGGTATACACCTGATGCAACTGGTAAACCGGGCACTTGCCTGGGTCACCCGGGTCGGTACGCCGCACCCGGGCAGGATCGGTGGGCATACGGCGGATTTTCTCGTCGATCTGCTCGGTGGTATCGCGCAAGGTAATGGTGTTGCCATAGGACTTGGACATCTTCTGGCCATCCAGCCCCGGCATCTTTGAGTCGGGGGTCAGCAGGGCCTGGGGCTCGGGCAAAATAACCTTGCCGCCGCCTTCCAGATAGCCAAACAGACGCTCCTTATCACCCAGCGTGATGTTCTGCTGCTCTTTCAGAAGAGCACGAGCGGTGTCCAGCGCCTCGCCGTCACCCTGTTCCTGATAGGCTTTGCGCAGTTTGCTGTAGAGCTTGGCGGCTTTCTTGCCCATTTTGTGCACGGCGGCCTCGGCCTTTTCTTCAAAACCCGGTTCCTTGCCATACAGATGATTGAAGCGTCTTGCGACCTCGCGGGTGATCTCCACGTGGGCGACCTGATCAGCCCCAACCGGCACCAAACCGGCGCGATACATGAGGATGTCGGCACTTTGCAGCAGCGGGTAGCCGAGGAAGCCATAGGTCGCCAGGTCAAGATCGCGGAGCTTTTCCTGCTGGTCCTTGTAGGTCGGCACACGCTCCAGCCAACTGACCGGCGTAATCATGGACAATAGCAAGTGCAACTCGGCGTGCTCTGGCACCTGTGACTGGATAAACAGGGTCGAGGAACCACTGCTCACACCCGCGGCGAGCCAGTCGATCAGCATGTCCCATACACTTTGCTCGATGTTCTCAGGCGATTCGTACTGAGTGGTCAGGGCGTGCCAGTCGGCAGCAAAGAAAAAGCACTCGTACTCGTGCTGCAACTTGACCCAGTTCTTCAACACCCCGTGGTAGTGCCCAAGGTGCAAGCGCCCAGTGGGACGCATGCCTGACAATACGCGACGCTGTGAATCAACGGAACTCAAAGGGGACTCCTGAATATACTAAGTAATGGGATAATATGAATGCGCGCATTATACGCATGCTTTGGTCAAAGACTCCCGCCCGATCAATCCCCGCTGCGGCTGCCACCGAAGGGGCCAGGATCGCCCAATCCGAGACGCTGCACTTCCGGCTGGTCATCCAGCAGACTAACTACCGTAGTCGGTTCGATATTACAGGCGCCGCCGTCAATGATCAGATCCAACTGCTTGCCGATGCGGTCGCGAATCATCTCGGGATCGGTGATCGGCAGTTTGTCCTCGGGCATCATCAAGGTCACGCTCATCAGAGGTTCACCCAATGCTTCCAGCAGCGCCAGGGTGATCGCGTGCTGGGGTATGCGTAACCCGATAGTGCGGCGCTTGGGATGCAACAGCCGCCGAGGCACTTCAGTGGTGGCATGCAGGATAAAAGTGTAAGGGCCCGGTGTATTAGCCTTGAGCAGCCGGAAGGTAGGGTTATCCACCTTGGCATAGACGCCCAGCTCGGAAAGATCGCGGCAGACCAAGGTGAAGTTGTGCTTGTCATCCAACTGGCGCAAGCGGCGAATACGCTCCAGTGCATCCTTGTCGCCCAGATGACAACCCAACGCATAGGCCGAGTCGGTGGGGTAGGCAATCACCCCACCCTGACGGATGATCTCGACCGCTTGACGTATCAGACGCGCCTGGGGGTTGTCCGGGTGGATATGAAAATATTGGCTCACGCTGGTCTCTCTGGTGTTGTCGTGGCTGCAGTTTAACGACTAAACAGGGGGTCATTCCACACTGGTAGACAATCCGGCGGCAGGGCGGTCATTTTTCCCAGCGCCATCCACGGTGAGTCAGGATGATGGAAATCGCTACCGCAACTGGCAAGAAAACCCATCTCCAAGCATACCTTACCCAAATAAGCGACCTGCTCCACCGGCTGCTGTCCGTTCACCACTTCAATGCCGCGACCGCCAGCCAGAGCAAAATCTTTCAACAAGCGCCTTACCCGTGCACGGGTAAAACCGTAATGCCAGGGATGCGCCATTACCGCCATGCCACCGGCTGCACGAATCTGCGCCACGGCGACGGACAGCTCCGGCCAATGCTGTTTGATATCGCCCAATTTGCCAGAACCCAGCCATTTGCGAAAAGCCTCAGCGCGATCGCGTACATGCCCCTGCTGGACCATCCAGTCAGCAAAGTGCGGGCGCGCTGGCGGACTACCAATGTCGCTTCCCGCAGCCGCCTGCACAGCCATGGCGCCGGCCAAAGCCCCAGGCATTTTCTTGGCTTCCAGCCGTTTGTCAATCTGTTCGGCGCGCTGCCAACGACCCTGTTTCACCGCCTTGATGGCACTGAGCAGATCGGGCGAAGACGGATCAAAGCCGTACCCCAATATATGGATGGTATGCCCTTGCCACTGGGCCGACAGCTCGACACCACTGACCCAATGCATCCCCAACGCCTGCGCCGTTTGCGCAGCCGTCACCAGACCGTCCAGACAGTCATGATCGGTCAGCGCAATCAGCTCCACACCTGCGGCGGCCGCCCGCTGCATGAGTTCCTGCGGATCGAGCGAACCATCCGATGCGGTACTGTGCATGTGCAGATCAGCTATCAAAACGGGCACCACTGGCAAAGAATTTTTACTATTATGCCGCCCGGACGCTGACAACACCTAGTGCAATGGCATAAGTTACTGTTATTGCACTCACTTTGAAACAAACAAGGACCCCCCACATGCTATTTGTAATCATGGCCACTGATGTAGCCAACTCACTGGAGGCACGCCTCGCCGCTCGCCCTGCCCACGTCGAGCGATTGAACGCCCTGCAAAGTTCAGGCAGGCTGGTGCTTGCCGGACCTCATCCAGCAATAGAGTCCGCCGACCCCGGCGCGGCGGGCTTTACCGGCAGCCTGATAGTCGCCGAGTTCGCCTCCCTTGCCGATGCACAGGAATGGGCTGATGCTGATCCTTACGTTGCTGCGGGCGTTTATGCTGACGTCGCCATCAAGCCGTTCAAGCGCGTTTTCCCCGCCTAAGTCAGGAGCCCTGAATGTCCAGACCGATCGTACTTCTTGCGCTGCTGGCTTGCCTGAGCGGCCCCAGTTTGGCCCTTGCCCAGCAGCCGTCTGCAGCTGGAACGCCAGCCAGCCAGGATACTAACGCCGCTAGCACTGATCTCGGCACTGACATAGGAACCCTGCAGATGGAGCTGGCGCAGGTCGAGGCTGAGCGCCAGCGTCTGGCCGAACAGCTTGCGCAAGGCACGGACAACGAGTTACTGGAAAAGCTAAAGCAAAAAAACCGCGAGCTACTCGACCGCCAGGCGCAGAGCAATGTTGAAGCCAGCGCACTTCTTGAGGCTCAGCGTCAGGAATGGTTCATGGTCGGTGGCGGCACCGTATTGGCAAGCCTGATTGTTGGCTTTTTGCTGGCCAGCATGGGCCGGCGAAGCAAGCGCAATGAGTGGCTCAATTGACTGACAATGCGATTCTGATAATAGATGACGACCAGGAGCTGTGCGCACTGCTGGTCGACTGGCTGGCCGCTGAAGGCTTTCAACTGACTTGTGCCCACGACGGCACCAGCGGCTTGGAAGCGGCGTTAAGTGGACAGTTTCAGGTCATTATCCTGGACGTGATGCTGCCCGGAATGAACGGCCTGGATGTACTGCGCAACCTGAGGCAGAACTGCAATACTCCGCTGCTGATGCTCAGTGCACGTGGCGAACCCATCGACCGCATTCTTGGCCTCGAACTGGGTGCCGATGATTACCTGGCCAAACCCTGCGATCCGCGCGAGCTGGTCGCCCGGCTCCGCGCTCTGCTGCGCCGCAGCCAAGGCCAATCTGCCGGCAACAGCTTGCAGGTAGGTGACATACGCCTTGACATGGATAGCCTGATGGCCTGGCGCGGTGATGAGCTGCTCCCGCTGACCCAGAGCGAGGCGATGATCCTCCGCGCTCTTCTCGAAAAGGCCGGGCAATTGGTCGAGCGCCAGGGTCTTTCCCGGCAAGCACTCGGCAAAGCTCTTGGCCCTTATGACCGCAGCCTGGACATGCACCTGAGTAACCTGCGCCGTAAGCTGGGTCCTCACCCAGACGGTCGCAGCCGCATCCAAGCGCTACGCGGGCGCGGTTATCTCTATAGCAGTTGAGCGAATTGGCAACTGACGTGACTTTACACAGCCTTTACCATCTACCAGCCCCAACTGACGTGACAATCCCTAAACTCTTCATCAACGGCCTGATACTCAGGTCAGTCATGAATCAGGAGTTACCCATGAAAAAGACCTTACTCGCTACCGTAATGGTAATTGCCACTGGCTTTTCCGGCGCCCTGTTAGCCGACCAGCACGGCAAGGCTGGCGATCGTCACGAGAAATACATGCAACACATGACCGAGACGCTGGATCTAAATAGCGAGCAGCAAACTCAGCTCAAGGCTATCCACGAGAAACACGGTGAGCAATACCGCGCACTGCGCGAACAGCACAAAACTGAAGTCAACGCGGTTCTAAACGCAGAACAGCAAGCCAAATTGACCAAAATGCGCGAAGAGAAGCGTGAAAAAATGGCTGAGCGCTGGAAAGACGGCAAGAAGAAGCATGGCGACAAAGTTAAAGGTAGCAACTAAACACCATGCGGCTATTCTGGAAAGTCTTCGCCATACTTTGGCTGGCCACACTGCTGGTCGGTGGCTCGGGCTTTCTGGTTAGCAGGGCATTGCAGCAGGACTGGCTTCTGCTGCAATTCCACCCCCAACTCAAGGATTTTGCTGAACAACTGGTCAACCGGTACGAAACCGAAGGACCGGCTGGTGCGCAGTACTGGCTGGAAAATCAGCGCAAAGAGCATCGTTTGCGCGCCCAGCTATATGACACCGAAGGCCGCGACCTACTCCCAGGTACACTGCCACGCAGACCCCTATTTCAAAACGCTGCACCCTCCGAAATGGAATCCAGAGATATCTGGCATGGCCGCCTTTTTCAATTGGACTGGCTGACCGCCAGCGGCGACTATCATCTGAGCCTGTTCGTACCCCGCGACGAACTGTTCAACTGGCGGCGCACACCCGTCGCCCTGATTCTGAATATAGTCATGGCCATGGCCTTACTAGGCTTGCTAAGCCTGGTGCTCAGCCGCTATCTGACCAGCCCGTTACGGCAGCTCGGCATCGCCGCGCAAGCCCTGGCCCAAGGCCGTTTCGAGCCTGAAAAGCTCGAGCTCATTGGGCATCGGCGAGATGAAATCGGCGACCTCTCTCGGCACTTCGTGCACATGGCGCAACGCGTCCAGGATCTGCTCGACAGTCAACGGCAACTGATGCGCGACATTTCCCATGAGCTGCGCTCACCTCTGGCCCGGCTGCGCGTCGGTCTGGCATTAGGCAGTAAACAGGCCATCGCCATCGAAGACCCGCTGTGGCTGCGGCTGGACCGTGAATGCACTCGCCTGGATCTGCTTATCGAAGATATTTTGACTTTGAGCCGGCAGGATGTTCAGGACCACCCCGCATGCCGCTTCGAGCTTGATCGGTTGGTAGCCGACGTTATTGAAGACAATCAGTTCATCGCTGACAATCAACAATTGGTCCTGCAGGGCAGTACTCAGGCAACATTGGAAGGCTGGCCTGAGCAGTTGCGCAGCGCTCTGGATAACCTGCTGCGCAACGCCCTGCGCTTCTCCCCCCCGGATGGCCTGATCCGCATCAGCCTCGCTACCAGACGCAATCAGTGCTTAATCAGTGTGGAAGATCAGGGTCCCGGGGTAGACGAACAGTGGCTATTGCGTTTGGGCGAACCCTTTCTGCGCCTGCCTGGCCAGGCAGGCGACAGCGGCCATGGATTGGGACTGGCAATTGCCAAGCGCGCCATCGCCATGCATGGCGGCAGCCTGACATTCAGCCGCAGTGATATGGGGGGTCTAAAAGCCCTGATTCAATTACCTGGCCAGTTCTGAAAAAAATCCTGAGTCGCCAGCTCCGGCAGTGTTTTGACGCTGCCGGCCGGCTGCCCAAGGTACAAAAAAGCAATCAATTGCTCATCCTCCGTCAGCCCCAAGCCTTGCCGCACCACTTCATGATAGGCCAGCGAGCCTGTACGCCATACGGCACCGAGCCCCATGGCATGGGCTGCCACCAGCATATTGCTAACGGCTGCGGCGCAAGATAAATCCTGCTCAATGCGGGGCACTTTTTCATGCACGCGATGGCAGCTGATAGCGACAATAATCATCGGCGCGCGCAATGGTAATTGCTCAAAGCGCACCAGTGCCTCTTCGGCAATATCGGGCGCATCAGCGAGAGCGGCCCGGCGAAAAATCCTGCCCAACGCGCCAAGCGCGGCGCCTTGAACGACCAGAAAGCGCCAAGGTCGCAACCATGCATGATCCGGCGCCCGTAAAGCAGCTTTGAACAGGGCTTGCTGTTGGTCTGGTGTAGGTGCTGGGCCGATCAGCCGAGGCACCGACACGCGGCTATGCAACGCTTGCAGCGCATCCATCAACTTTCCTCGGTTACCGACTGCGCAGCCAGGAGCTGCTCGCGATACTGACCGGGCGGTATACCGAACCAGCGTTTAAAGGCCCGGAAGAAATTACTCGGGTCAGCAAAACCAAGCAGATAGGCGATTTCCAACAGGGTCATGCGTTTCTGACGCAGGAACTGCATGGCAAGTTCACGCCGCGTTTCGTCAAGCAGTTGCTGAAAACTGGTGTTCTCTTCCTGTAACCGCCGCTGCAGGGTGCGGGTACTCATACGCAGTGCACTGGCGACCGCCTGACGTTTTGGCTCGCCCTGCGGCAATAAACGACAGAGCACCTGACGCGCCTGATGTGTGACCCGTGTTTGCTCAAAACGCGCCAGATATTCTCCGGCAAACTGGTCATGCAACTGTGCCAAGCTCTCGTTTCCCGTGGCCAGCGGCGCCTCCATTACCTGGCGAGAGAACGCTATGCTGTAGTGCGGCCGGGAAAATAACAGCGGGCACTCAAACAAGGCTTCATACCGCGCTACATCAGCGGGTTGTGGGTAAGCGAACTCGACACATTGCGGGTTGATGCGCTCCCCGGTCATCCAGCGGAAAAAAGCCAGCAGATAGGCTAGAGCGGCATCGTGGCTCTGGGTTGGCGCAGGCAGGCTGTCGCCGTGGATCTGCAGCTCCAGCACGTAGCTGTCCGGTGCCTGCACCAGCGCCATATCCGACGCTTCACCAATGATGCGCTGATAGCGCACCAGTCGAGCAAGGCTGTCCTTGAGCGTTTTACTCGACAACAACGAAAAACCAACCACGTTGAAATTGGCCGGACGTATCACCTTGCCCATACCCAGACCTATCGCCGGATCACCCGAAAGGCTGACCGCCCGCTGCCAAAGCCGAGTCATCTGATCCTGGGGAAAGCGGGCATCGGGATCGGATAACAGCGAATAGTCCAGCCCCAAATCGGCGAACAATTCTGTACCGCGCAGGCCTTCAAGCTCCAGAGCCTGGACAATAGCCGTCGCCCAGCTAGATGAGGTAGTGCGTTCGGGGTAAGACATAGACCTCTCTGGGCGCAGTCAAAGGAGCATTGCGCTTTATTAATAGTCGATAACGCTCAAGGTCGCCCGGCGGTCAGCCGGGAAAAGCTATGCCTTTGGCACAGCCGGCCATAGGTAGGCGCAACGTCCCTGGCTACTCTATTATTAGGTAATACTGATCAGATAATAACCCAGTTACGGGAGAAACATCATGACCCTGCAGGATGCCGCTACCCAGCCCCCCACCCCGGCCTTTCATTCATTCGCCGAGTTCTACCCCTATTACCTTAGCGAACACATCAATGATACCAGTCGGCGGCTCCACTATATCGGCAGCCTATTGGTGCTCGGTATTCTAGCGGTGGTACTGCTAACCCAGAGCGGGTGGTGGCTGTTGGCGCTGCCGGTGGCGGGTTATGGCTTTGCCTGGGTCGGCCACTTCTTTTTCGAAAAGAACAAACCTGCCACTTTTCAGTACCCACTGTACAGCTTCATGGGTGACTGGGTCATGCTCAAGGACGCGCTGACCGGGCGAATCCGCTTTTAGCCGTCGAGCTTAACGGTCGCCATGCCGCTCCGCAGCGCTGCAGCGATTGTCAGCCGTGCGACAGTCAGCAGCCTGGTAGCCGGTTAAGATTTCTGACACGCCTGAATAAGAGGAGAGCCAAGCCATGGGCCAGCCACAAAAAGTGGGTCAGCAACAAGCCACATTCCGCGCCATGCAGGAAGGCACCCCTGAAGACTGGGCTGCCATCTCCAGCCATTTCAAGGAGTTTTCTCACGGCTTGCCTGAGCGGATTTTAACCCATCTCAAATTGCTAGATGGCGATTACGGCGGGTTTCCGATTGACCGCCTGCAGCACTCCCTGCAAACCGCCACTCGCGCGCACCGCGACGGTCAAGATGAAGAATATGTAGTCTGTGCGCTGCTGCATGATATTGGCGACACACTGGGCTCTTTCAATCACCCGGATATCGCCGCAGCCATTCTCAAGCCATTCGTCTCGCCGGAAAATCTGTGGATGGTCGAGAAGCATGGTGTGTTCCAGGGATACTATTTTTTCCATCACCTGGGTATGGATCGGCATTTACGCGACCAGTTCAAGGATCATCCCCTGTACCAGCGTACCGCTGAGTTCTGTGCTCTATATGACGCGACAGCCTTTGATCCAGACTATGAAGCCGAGCCGCTGTCGTTCTTCGAGCCAATGTTGCGCCGGGTCTTTGCCCGACCCAAGCAATCGATCTACACAGCCGTCATCGAAGCCTGAGGCTCAACCCCGGCCTCCCCGGCCGGGCATCTGTTCGCGGGGTAAAATCCCCGTGTTTTCGGTTTCCCTGAGTGTTGATGCAGTTTATGATCAGCCAGTACTCGCTCGGCTGATCCGCTGGCAAGCCAGAAACATCACCAGTATCGGTTTTCCAAGGCAGATCAGCTGTGGCCAGCCACTAGGCCAGGGAACGACTGACCATGAAGTTTAACAACCGTGTAAAGCCGGTCAAACCACCCCTGGAGGGCTACCACTCCAGGGTTCTAGCTTACCTGTGCGTGGCCATCACCTTCACTGCTCTGGCCATGGAAAACGGCATCAGCCTACTGTATGTCGGCGTCATAGGTTACGCGTTGATCTACCCGCACCTTATTCGTATCGGTGTATCACGCCTGGAGAACCTCCTCCCGCGGCACAGCCGGCTGGGCCTGCTGGCGCTTGACGGATTGCATACCGGCCTGTTTATTACTCTGTGCCAATTCAACGCCGTAGCCAGCATTGTGTTCGTGTTATTGATCAGCTTCGCCAGCATCATTATCGGTGGTCCCGTTTTCATGCTGACCGCCTGGTTATTGGCCCTATTAGGGCTGATTCTGTCTGCTGCCCTGCTAACACCCCAGATCGTGCTTGCCAGCTCAACACTGGTAGCCATCAGCGCCCTAGTCAGTGGCGGCGCTTTCATGCTGATCATGGCCGCCTTTGTCTATCGCCAGGGCCGCACCTTGGAACAGGCACAAAAAGTGATCCGCGCCGAGCAGGAAAAAACCGCGCGGCTGGCCACTAATCTGTCGAAGTACTTGTCACCGCAGGTCTGGGAATCCATCTTCTCCGGCGAGCAAAGCGTTCAATTGGAGACCAAGCGCAAGAAACTCACCGTGTTTTTTTCTGATATCCGGGGGTTTACCGAGCTTGCCGAAGAAATGGAAGCCGAAGCCCTGACCGACCTGCTGAACAATTATCTGGATGAAATGTCGCGTATCGCATTGCAATACGGCGGCACTATTGACAAGTTTATTGGCGACTGCGTAATGATCTTTTTCGGTGACCCGGTCAGCCAGGGCGCCAAGCAGGATGCCCAGGCTGCCGTGGCGATGGCTATAGCCATGCGCAAACACATGAAGGTATTGCGCCAGCAGTGGCGCAGCAAAGGTATTACCCGTCCGCTGGAAATTCGTATGGGCTTGAGTACCGGCTACTGCACGGTAGGCAATTTTGGCGCCAATACCCGCATGGACTACACCATTATCGGTCGCGAAGTGAACCTGGCAAGCCGCCTGGAAAGCGCTGCCGATCCGGGGGAGATTCTGATTCCCCACGAAACGTTCTCACTGGTCAAGGACCTGGTCATGTGCCGCGACAAGGGGCAGGTGTCAGTCAAAGGTTTTACTCGCCCAGTACAGATTTACCAGGTGGTCGGGCTACGCCGTGATCTGGGCGCCGCCCCGACCTTTGTCGAGCATGAAAAGCCGGGGTTTTCCATGTATCTGGATACCAACGGCATCCGTAATTACGACAAGGACGAGATTATCAAGTCACTCGAATTGGCAGCCCGCAAGTTGCGCGACAAAGTCATCATTTAGACCACAGCGGCAGCAGCCGGCCTCGCTGGCAACACGCTGGCGAGTGCATCGGTCCAGGTATAGAGTTCGATGCGTCCATCAAGATGTTCGATCAATGCCGTGCAGGACTCTACCCAATCACCACAGTTGTGATAGGTAATGCCGTTGACCTGGCGTATTTCCGCATGATGAATATGCCCGCAAACAACACCCTGGTAGTCGCGCTTTACGCACTCGTGCGCCACTGCGTCCTCGAAATCACTGATAAAACTGACCGCTTTCTTGACCTTGTGCTTGAGATACGAAGACAGCGACCAGTAGCCATAGCCGTAACGGGCGCGCCAGTGATTGAGCCAGCGATTGAGGGTCAGGCTGAACTCATAGGCATGATCACCGAGGAACGCCAGCCAGCGATGGCAGCGGGTGATGACATCGAACTGATCACCGTGAATGACTAAAAAGCGACGACCATCCAGGGCCTGATGCTCGGCTTCATCGACCAATCGGATATTGCCTAATTCAAGATTGGCATAGCGGCGCAAAAACTCATCGTGGTTGCCGGTGACATAAGTAACCTGTGTGCCTCGTTTGCTCATCGTCAATACGCGACGCACCACATTGGAATGGGCTTGGGGCCAGTACATGTTTTTGCGTAAGCGCCAGCCGTCAATGATATCCCCGACCAAATACAGGTGATCGCACTCGTATTCCTTGAGAAAATCCGTCGGCTTGTCGGCCTGGCAGCCGCGCGTGCCCAGATGAACATCGGAAATCCACAACGTACGTACTCGTTGCTTATTACCCGGCAAATGAGTTTCAGACTTGGTCATCATCGCATCTCCTTGGATACTGCCTTCACCATAGAGGTGACGCCTGACGCTCGCGTGACACTCCGATGACAGTAACGTGACACCCAGTTAGGGAGTGAAACTCAAGGAGGGGATCATTATTCCGGCGCCGGCTCGTATACAATATCGAACAGACTCCGATCATCTTTGCGTAGCCGAGCCGCCACCATGTTCAAACGCCTTTTTTTGCTCCTGCTTGTTACCCTCCTACCCTATGCCCACGCTGAAGAACTGCGCACCGGTTTGGTGCTGTCGGGCGGAGGCGCCCGGGGGTTGGCGCACATCGGGGTACTCAAGCAATTGGAAGAAATGAATATCCCCATTCATGCGATTGCCGGCACCAGCATGGGTGCGGTGATCGGCGGTCTCTATGCCGCGGGCTACAGTGCGGATGAAATAGAAAACATCGCACTGGAACTGGACTGGCAGAACATTTTGAGTGATAACCCGCTACGCGAAGATATCCCCTTTCGCCGTAAGCAGGATGATCGCGATTTTCTGGTCAAACAACGCCTGAGCTTTGATCGTGGCCGGTTAAGTCTTCCACTCGGTTTACTGCAGGGTCAGAATCTGGGGTTGGCCCTGGAAGCGCTATTGGTGCATACCAACGACATAGACAATTTTGACCAACTGCCCATTCCGTTCCGCGCTGTGGCCACCGATATTGCCACCGGCGAAGCGGTGGTTTTCGACCATGGTCATCTGCCCCTGGCAATCCGTGCCAGCATCGCCCTACCCGGCTTCTTTGCCCCGGTCAATGTGGATGGTCGCATGCTGGTCGACGGTGTATTGGTGAAGAACGTCCCGGTAGATATCGCCCGTAGCATGGGCGTGGATCGCGTTATCGTGGTGGACAGCGGCACACCGCTGAAATCGGCTGAGCAACTGGCGTCTATCATCGACATCATGGATCAGACCACCAGCTTGCTGACACGCACCAACACCCAGGAACAGCTCGACACCCTGGGCCCTGACGACCTGTTACTGCAACCGGAACTCGGCTCGATGGGCTTCAGCAGTTTTGACCAAACGGCCATGGCCGTCCTCGCTGGCGCTGCCAGCCTCAGTGAGTCACCGCAGGCCAAGACATTTTCCGATCGCTTCTTGCGTACGGAACCCGGCGGCAATCTGGCCCGTACGCGACCACTCCGCCAGCCGGTTATTCATGCGATAGAGATTGAGAACAGTGGCAAGGTGTCTGACAAAGTAGTGCGCAGCATTCTGCGCCAACCCTTGGGCGAGCCACTCAACCTGGCGCGCCTTGAAGAGGACATGGGCACCATTTACGGTACCGACTACTTCAGTCGAGTAAACTACGAAATTGTCCACGGTGAGGAGTCCAATACCCTACTGGTGCGCACCAGCGGCCGCGAAACCGGTACTGACTATTTACGCCTGGGTTTGAACCTGGTGGATGATTTCAAGGGCGGCAGTCAGTTCAATATTGGTGCCAGCTTCCGCGTTAACGGTGTCAACCCGCTCGGTGCAGAGTGGTTGACGCGGCTACAGCTAGGTGAAAATCAGGTGCTTTACAGCGAGTTCTATCAACCGCTGGATTTTGGCTCGCGCTACTTCGTCGCGCCCTTTATCGATGCCGAATCGCGCAACGTAGAAGTCATCGTCGACAACGACCCGATCGTCGATTACCGACAAACCCGTTACGGTACCGGTTTCAACCTGGGCCGCCAGATTGCCAATAACGGTGAAGTCCGTTTTGGCCTGTCACGTTACAAGGGCGAATCAAGGGTCCGCGTAGGTGATCCGCAGTTGCCGTCATTCAGTTTCGAGGAAGCGTTCTATACCCTGCAGGTAGACCGCGATACGCTGGACAACGTGAACTTCCCGCGTACGGGTGACGAGGCACGACTGGTCTGGCGTCAGTCCGAGCCCGATTTGGGCGCGGACGAGCGTTACGAACAGTTCGAACTGCGCGCCAATAAAGCTTTTTCCAGCGGTGCCAACAGCTTCCAGGTGGGTGGCTTCCTTGGCCGCACCGACGGCGGCGTGGGTGTGGCGCAGAGTAGTTTCCTGCTTGGCGGACCTGGTCAGTTCTCTGGCTTCCGTCAGAACGGGTTGGCTGGCCAGAACTATAACCTGGGACGGGTGGTGTATTACCGTCGGTTAAACCCCGGCAACTACGTGCCAGTCGGTATTCCGGTTTATCTGGGCACCAGCTTTGAATATGGCCGGGTTTACAACAAGGAAGACAACAGCTTCGATACCGGCTATATCACCGCCGGCAGTCTTTTGCTTGGCCTGGATACCTTCCTTGGCCCGCTGTTCTTTGGTCTGGGCGCCAACCAGGAAGGTGAGCGAGCGCTGTATATGAAGCTGGGACAAACCTTCTAAGGTTTCAGGCCCCGGAAATTTCGTGAACCAGGGCAGCACGTATGCAGTGGAGTATGCCCTCCTCCACTGGCTCGTCAAGTTCCTTGGCCAACGTGCGCACCCCTGGCAGATCTTCCTCTGCCAGATTCAAGAAAGCATCCTGAATACGTTCCAGTTGGCCAGGCGGCAAGTCTATCGCCCGGTTCAACGGCAGCTTGCCCAGCCCCACGGCCTGAGCCAACTGCATATAAACCTGTTTGACCGGCAGACTCAGATGCCGAGCAATCTGTTCAGCCCCCATGCCGGCCATTGCCAGCGCCTGAGCTTCCTGGGCGACATCCAGTGGCGCGTCCCGAACCGCACCCGTCTCCCCCAGCATGACCTGCAAGAAATCGGCGCCGTAGCGTTCCAGCTTGTGCGCACCAATACCACTGACCAAACCCATATCCTGCAAATTGCCTGGGCGCTGACGCAGCATATCAACCAAGGTGGAATCAGGAAAAATGACATAGGGCGGCACTCCATGCGACTCGGCAAGTTGCTTGCGCAAGGCACGCAGCGCCTCCCATAACGGCTTGTCGGCGTCGGCGACCACGGCTTTTTCCGAGCGCGTGGGTATCGCAGATGAGCGGCTGACATCCTTGCGCAGGGCCAGCGTTTCCTCCCCCCGCAGCAGCGGTCGGCAACTGTCCGACAGGCGCAGACTGCCATACCCGTCCAGATCAATTTCAGCCAGGCCACGAGCAATCAGTTGGCGAAATACCGAGCGCCATTCCTGTTCGGAAAGCTGCTTGCCAATCCCATAGGTGGACAGGTGCTGGTGACCCGCGCTGCGAATTTTTTCGTTATCCCGGCCAAGCAGAATATCGATCAAATGCCCCACACCATAACGTTGGCCGCTTCGGTAGGCCGAAGACAACGCCATGCGCGCAGCCTCGCTGCCATCCCAGGTGGCTGCCGGCTCCACGCAGTTATCACAGTGGCCACAGGGCTCGGGCATGGTTTCGCCAAAATAGTCGAGCAACATCTGTCGCCGGCAGGTAGTGATTTCACAGAGGCCGAGCATCGCATCGAGCTTATGCCGCTCGATACGTTTGTGCCGATCATCGCCTTCGGAGTTGGCCATGATCTGGTTAAGCATCAATACGTCCTGCAGCCCGTAAGCCATCCAGGCATCGGCTGGCAGCCCGTCACGCCCACCTCGACCAGTCTCCTGATAATAGGCTTCGACACTTTTCGGCAAATCCATATGCGCGACAAAACGCACATTGGATTTGTCGATGCCCATACCAAAGGCAATGGTCGCGACCATGATCAGGCCTTCTTCGTTGAGAAAGCGCTTCTGGTGCGTGGCCCGCAGTTCCGAGGGCAAGCCAGCGTGATACGGCAGCGCCGGCCAACCCTGGCCGCTCAACCAGGCAGCGGTTTCATCCACCTTCTTGCGTGACAGGCAATAAACGATACCGGCGTTGCCCTTGTGCCGGGCCAGCAAACTCAGTAACTGTTGTCGGGGCTTGTCCTTGGGCACAATACGATAAAAGATATTCGGCCGATCAAAACCGGAAATAAAACAGCGCGCGGCTTCCAGTTTCAGACGCTGGGTGATGTCGCCCTGGGTACGCTCATCGGCGGTGGCCGTCAGGGCCATACGCGGCACATCGGGAAACAGCTCGGCGAGTTGACCCAATTGCAGATATTCCGGGCGGAAATCATGCCCCCACTGCGATACGCAGTGCGCCTCATCAATGGCGAACAGGCTGATTTTCAGACTCTGCAGAAAGTGTAGCGTACGCGGTTTAAGCAGCCGCTCCGGTGCGAGGTAGAGAAAATCCAGATCACCGGTGCGCATCTGCTCGGCAATCTCGCGCTGGGCCTGGTCGGTCAAGGTGGAGTTCAGCGCGGCGGCCTTGAGGCCCAGTTCATTCAGCGTGGCGACCTGGTCGTCCATCAGCGCAATCAGCGGCGAAACCACTACCGTCAGGCCGTCACGCAGCAAACCGGGGATCTGGTAGCACAATGACTTGCCGCCGCCTGTGGGCATTAATACCAAAGCATCGCGGCCCTGTGCCACTTCGTCGATAATATCCGCTTGCTGACCACGGAACTCGGCATAACCGAAGATTTCCTTGAGTCGTTCCAGAGCTTGCTCGCGCATGAGTCTCCCTTGATCGAAGTGGACTGGCCTTTTGCTGGTGGCGAATTATAACAGCCCCGCGCTGCGCATCCGTGTTTCTGCGCACAAATACGCTACGCTTTTGGCAAAAAAACCGGCGTGCGCGTACAATGGTTAACAATTCTGATTATGAGGTGTCCCATGTCCTTTGCCGACCAACTCGAGCGCTTGCAGCAGTTTCTCGATGCCGACGACCTGCACGATGAAGCGCTTGATTATCTTGCCGGCCATGGTTATCTCACCGCGCTGTGCATCAGCCCTGTCGACGTTCCTGAAGAGGAATGGATCGCCGAACTCTTTGCTGAAGAACCCAATTATCAGGATGAAGCTCAGAAAGCGGATATTGAAGGCTCACTGCGTGAACTCAAAGCCGAGATCGCCCGTGACCTGTCCAGCGATGAAGAGTTGGAGCCACCCTGTGACCTGACACTCGGCGAGGAGCCGGACCTGTCCGACTTGCGCAGCTGGTGTGTGGGCTTCCTGGAAGGTGTCTTTCTGCGTGAGGAAGACTGGTTCAGCCAGGATGAAGAGACGGTCAGCGAGTTGTTGTTGCCCATCATGGTCGGTTCAGGTCTGTTCGATGATCAGCCCGAGTTCGCCGAGATTGCTCAGGATGAGGATATGGTCGAGGACATGATGCAGCACATCCCCGAGATTCTCACCCAACTGTTCCTGCTCTTTCACGCCCCCGAAGACAAGCCCAAGCCAGCGCTGCTGTCACGCCACTGAGTTAGTTAGTACCAGCACACATAAAAAGGCCGGGGAATCCCCGGCCTTTTTTGTTGCCTAGAACGTTGGAAACCCCGCCATTCGCCAGCAGTCACTGGCATCCACCAACATATGGATCAGCAGTCCCAACCCAACCAGCCTGAGCGGCTGCCACAGAGTCATCAGCAGATAGGCACCGATGGCGGTATAGCTGTGCAGAAAATGAAAGCCGATCGAGCAGCGACCGGGATCAAAGATCGGGTCCGCTACCAAGTGATCCAGATCAACCAGCATGGTCAGCATCATGACCAGCCAAGCCTTTTTCCACTGGCTGCGAAAAAACAGCAAGGCCATCGCTAAGGGCAGCAGTGCATGTAACGCCAGATGTAGCGCAGTGCTCAGCATGCCGGTTGCCGTGCCTCACCCGCAGCCAGCCAGCGATTGAGCAGCGGCATCACCTCACTGACCGACTGATAGCCGTTGGTGAGCAGTGCCAATTGTCCATCACGCTGGGCCAGCAAGGTGGGAAAACCAGCAATACCCAGGTCACGCGTCCAGGAAAAATCCGCCGCAATCGCCGCACGGGTGATTTCGGCATCAAAGCTTTCACTGAATGCCCGCCGGCCGTAACCCGCCTGCTCAGCCAGATCAACCAGCAGCGCCGTCTGAGTTACATCCAGCGCCCGGGCGTAAAACGCGTGCTGGATAGCCTTGACCAGAGTCCATACGCGGGTGACGTCCAGTTCGCGACCGACCACCAGGGCGCGACATGGCGGCTCAGTGTTGTAAACAAACCCAACAGGCAGATCCTCAGGGTTCAGAAAAGGTTGCCCAGAAGCTATCTCAACCGCCTCCCAGTGTTCGGCCAGGGCCTCCCGACTAGCGGTATCTAGCGGATCGCGCTGCCCCGGCCGCAATCCACCTGCGACCATATGAATAGCCAGGTCGGGGTGCGCCGCCTGAATCGCATCGAGCACTGGCGCAAAGCCCCAGCACCAGGAGCACAGGGGATCCATTACATACAGCAGGCGCTGGGTCATGGCCATACTCCGTCAAGAATTGCTGTTGGGCGCCCCGCCCGGGGAGGCTGTCGCCTGTGGCTGACCGATCGGGTGCGGCTGATTGCGCAGCTTTGCTAGGCGCACCTGCTTCTGCCGCTCTTCAGCCCGGCGCCGGGTTTTCTCCGGCAGGCTGTCATAGCAACGCGGGCAACTGACGCCCTCCTGATACTGCGGGGAGGCTTTTTCTTCAGCGGAAATCGGATGCCGGCAAGCATGGCACTGGTCAAATGAGCCCGGCGCCAGATCATGGCGCACGGTGACGCGGTTATCGAACACGAAACACTCACCATTCCACTTGCTCTGCTCGGCAGGCACCTCTTCGAAGTACTTCAGAATGCCGCCCTTGAGGTGAAAAACCTCATCAAAGCCCTGTTGCAGCATATAGCTGGAGGCTTTTTCACAACGGATACCGCCGGTGCAGAACATCGCCACCTTCTTGTGCTTCTCGGGATCGTAATGGGTTTTGATGTACTCGGGAAACTCACGGAAGCTCTGGGTCTTGGGATCGACCGCGCCCTCGAAGGTGCCAATCGACACCTCGTAGTCATTGCGGGTATCGATCAGCAGCACTTGCGGATCACTGATCAGTGCATTCCAGTCACCTGGCTCCACATAAGTGCCGACGGTTTCATTGGGGCTGACATCCGGCACACCAATAGTGACGATCTCTTTCTTCAGCTTGACCTTGGTGCGGTAGAACGGCATCTGGTCACACAGTGATTCCTTGTGATCCAGATCGCTTAGGCGCGGATCGGCGCGTAGCCAGTCGAGCACCTTATCCATCCCTTCTCGTGGGCCGGCAATGGTGCCGTTGATACCCTCGCGGGCCAACAATAGCGTGCCCTTGACCCCGGCACGGGTCAGTACATCGAGCAGGGGTTGGCGTTTAGCTTCGAAATCTTCCAGCGTGACGAACTTGTACAGCGCCACTACAACAATCTGCGACATAAATTACCTCGGCAAACCAGTTATCGCCCCCGTAAAGGGCGCACTCTTTGAGGCGCGCATTCTAGCAGAGCGGACGGTTCAAGTCAGGCATCAGCCTTGCTGCCGCCCAGGCAATTGGGTGAGGCCGGTGCTTGTTCTCGAGCCGTCCATTCATCTGGGGTATAGGTGTGCAGCGCCAGCGCATGGATGCTCGCCATCAGGTCACCCAGAGAACGGTAGACCGCCTGGTGACGCTTGACCGCATTCAGACCGACGAATTGCTGGCTGACCACCACTGCCTTGAAGTGCGACTCCGAGCCCGGCGGCACGCTGTGCATATGGCTCTCGTTGACCAGTTCCAGATGCTCAGGTGCCAGACTCTGTAGGGCCTGCTGAAGCGCGTTTTGGGTTGGCGCTGTGGTGCTAGTCATAATATCTCTCCGAAATCAGATTACTCTCTGCACAAGCCGTCAGTGTAACGCGGCACGATGTTTCAGCGCAGGCCGGCTTGTTGCTCTTCGACTTCTGCGCCCATCTCTTCGATCAGCGTCTGTACCTGCGGCCCGACCTTTTCCTCTACCCGCGCTCGGCTGATCGCCATTGAGTCGCGGGTCAGATCCGGTAAGTGCTCCATCAGCTTGCGCCCGACAGCGGATTCATAGAAATCCGCCAATTGCTCGAACTCCTGCTCGCTGAAAAGCGGCAGGTAAAGATCAATCAACTCATCGCGCATCACGTCCCAAGCGAGGACTTCATCCAGCTCGGCTCGCGCACGCTGCTGATATTTGCGCAGGATGGACTCGTACTGCATCGACCCGCCCATTTGCGAGAACTGCGTAGTGAGCATACGCGACACCTGCTGGTATACCGGCGCGGTCATTTCATCGGCATTGGCAAGTTTGAGAAAGCGCTCGGCACTGGCTCGATGGGACGCCTCGTCGGCTTGCACCAGCGGCGCAATGAGCAACAGTGCGCTAAACAGTGTCGAGGTCAATAGCCAGCCGGTAGCTGACAGAAACGCGCTTCGCATGGACTTTTCCCGCTTTCATGAGTCATAAGGGTCAAGGGCCTATAATGACAGCCTGAGACGCCATACACCAACGCGGAGAGTCAGCATGAGCACAAGGTCCGAATCCGACAGCATGGGCAATATCGATGTCCCGGCTGATCGCTATTGGGGTGCGCAGACCCAACGTTCGTTACACCACTTCGCCATTGGCGAAGAACGTATTCCCCTGGCAGTCGTGCATGCGTTGGGGCTGATCAAGAAGGCCGCTGCGCGTACCAACCTGCAACTTGGCCAACTGGATGCAGACACCGCACAGTTGATCGAGCGTGCCGCCGACGAAGTCATAGACGGCCGTCTGGACGGGCATTTTCCCCTGTCAGTTTGGCAAACCGGCAGCGGTACGCAGAGCAATATGAACGCCAACGAGGTTATTGCCGGGCGCGCAAACGAGATGGCCGGAGGTAAACCTGGGGGCAAGACGCCGGTCCACCCGAATGACCAGGTTAACCGCTCACAAAGCTCCAATGACACCTTTCCTACCGCGATGCATATCGCCGCTGCTATGCAGACTCGCAATAGGCTCATCCCGGCAGTCACCGCACTGCGTGACACACTGGATCGGCAGGCAGGGAAGCATGCCGAGCTGATCAAGATCGGGCGCACGCACATGATGGACGCGACGCCGGTCACCTTTGGCCAGGAACTGTCAGCCTTTGTCGCCCAGTTGGATATGGGCCTGCAAGCATTGGAACAGGCCCTGCCCAGAGTCCATGCACTGGCCCAGGGCGGCACCGCAGTGGGCACCGGTCTGAACACCCCGGCCGGCTTTGCCGACGCCTTTGCCCGGGAAATAGCCGAGCTCACCGGGCAACCGTTTACCAGCGCAGAGAACAAGTTTGCCGCGCTCAGCGGGCATGAACCGTTAGTGCAATTGCATGCAGGTTGCAAACAATTGGCAGTCACACTGATGAAGCTCGCCAATGACCTGCGCCTACTCGGCAGCGGCCCGCGTGCCGGCTTTGCCGAGGTCAGACTACCGGCCAACGAACCCGGTAGCTCGATCATGCCCGGCAAGGTCAACCCGACCCAGTGCGAAGCGCTATCAATGATCGCCTGCCAGGTGCAGGGTAACGATGTAACCCTGGGTATGGCCGCCAGCAGTGGCCACCTGCAGCTTAATGTGTTCAAGCCGGTGATTATCCATACGCTGCTGCAGTCGATTCGGCTGTTGAGCGATGGCTGCAACAGCTTCCGTGAGCATTGTATCGAGGGCATGGAGCCCGATGCCCGGCGCATGCGTGAGCATCTGGATAACAGCCTGATGCTGGTGACTGCACTGAATCCGGTGATAGGTTATGACAAAGCAGCAAACATCGCCAAGAAGGCTTACCAGGAAGGCACTACCTTGAAACAGGCGACGCTGGCCTTGGGTTATCTGAACGAAGCCGAGTTTGATCAGGCGGTGCGGCCGGAGGCGATGTTGGGCGAGCAAGACTAACCCATCGCGGCCAGGCGGCCGCTCCCACCTGGGCTGTGCTCCTCCTGGTAGGAGCGGCCGCCTGGCCGCGACAGGGTTAAATCAAAACCTCCTTCAGCCCCAGAGGAAGGCGCTAGATCAAGACCCAGCCGGCGGCGGTGTTATTGCCAGCCGCCGCAAACGGCGATTCTTCAGCTTCTGAATCAGACTCGGCGCCAGCGCCACCAGCGCCGAGCCCACCACCACCATCAACGCTCCCAGATACGCTAGATTGTTAAGCAGCTCCGGCTGCACGATACTCGGCCAGAGCATGGAGCCCAGAGCAACCATGCTGAAGGTAAACAGCGGCGTGGTCGCGATGGTCGCGCTGACCCGTGAAGCTTCCCAGTGCACCAGGGCTTCGGCAAAGGCGCCGTAAGCGACCAGAGTATTCAAGCAGCAGGCGACCAACAGCCAGAATTGCAGCCCGGTCAAATCCAACACAGACAATGGGTTGGTCAACGGCAGCAACAACAGCGAGCAGGCCAGGTAAATGACCATCATCACCGTAATCGACGACCAGATCGTTAACAGCTGCTTCTGCGCCAGTCCGTACAGCGCCCAGGTCAGCGCCGCCGCCAGGGTGATCAGAATACCGAGGGTGTAACTGGTCATCTGGGTAAAGAGTTCGACCAACCGTTGATTGAAGAACAGTACAAAGCCCGGCAGCAGTACCAGCACGCCGAGCACCTGGCCCAAACCAAAACGTTCGCGGAACACCAGCATGCTGCCGAACATCAGCATGATCGGCGCCGTCTGGATCATCAGCTGCATGGTGCCAGGCGTCAGCCGGCTCAGCCCCATCAGATAGAACACGTAGTTGCAGGCCAGCCCGACAATGGCTACTACCAGCAACCAGCGATTGTTAGTCGACAGCGCGCGAATCGATGGCAACCGTCCACGCGCGGCCAACCAGATAAACAGTACAAGCCCGGCACTGAACAGGCGATACCAAGTCACGGTATAGGGGTCCATGCCCTTGAGGACTTCTTTGAGCATGATCGGCAGCACAGCCCAAAGCACGGTCGTGATCATGGCCAGAACGAAACCGTACAACCAGCGACCAGACGAGACGTGCATGATAAAAACTCTGAGCTTGCGAAGGGACGCCGCATTGTAGCCGAGCGCCAAGGGTGCCTGACAGTTACAGATGGGCTTGGGTTGCTGCCCGAACTGTTATTATGTTGGCGCAGCGCAAACTGGTGCAGCACCTGTTAAGCGCCCACAAAAAAATGGCTGCGCCCTTGCGGGTAGCAGCCTAAGGAGAGCAGCACATCTACATCGGGGTAGATAAGGTCACTAAAACAATGGGACCAGTCTCCTTGTCAAAGCCCTGCCAGGCCATTCGACCAACGTCTTAATGACCTTAGACCTTCGGCGTAGCTGTCGGGCGCACGCGATGCCAGCCGCTTTTATCCTGTTCGACCGGGTAGCGCGCCCAAGTGACAAACGTGGATAACCGGCACATTCCGCCGCTACCTTCACCCTGACCCTTGATCGTTTTGTAGCGCACGCGTCCATAGCGCCCCGGTCGCCTTGGCACGACCTGAAGCACCTCGCGCACGGACCAGTTACTACCGGGCAGACCGTTGCTATAGAAGGCCCCTGCAGTCAGATCATCCTCACTCACACCCTCTGTCTTGGCGTGCCTATTTGCCAGCTCGACCAGCTTGAGCAAATCATCGAATTCAATATCGACGTAGGAGTTCATCTGCCGCAAAGCGTGGTGGAAGTCCTCCGGCGCGATGCCCGGCGGGCGAGCTACTTGATGATGGGACAGCGACAAGGGATAACGCCGCCATTCAAACAGGTTATTGAACAGAAGCGCCGCCGCGACAATAATCAGCGCGTCCAGCAAAATGGGGTAAAGGACGAAGTGGAAGCCGGCGCTCTCTACTGCAGGCCCTCCCAGCACGACAATCATGGCCGTGGCGCCACCAGGCGGGTGCAGGCAGCGCAAATACATCATCAAGAAGATGCTGCCGCCCACTGCCAGAGCCGCCACCCAGGGGCCCGCAGGTAACCACTGAACGCAGGCCACGCCAAGGCTGGCAGACATGACCTGCCCGCCAACTACTGACCAGGGCTGCGAGAGCGCGCCATGCGGCATCGCAAATACCAGTACAGCACTGGCGCCCATGGAGCCGGTCACCCAGAGCGCACCGTCACCATCAAGCCCGATATGCGTGACCCAATACACCACCAGCAGCGATAAAGTCGCTCCCAGAGCAGAAATCAGCTTCTCCTGGTGGCTGGTACTGTCTGGCCTCCAACCGATAAAACGCAAGCTTTCGCTTAGCCATCGTCGTCCCATAACTCACCCTCTGTCGTCGCCAGCAAGCCGCCCATGATACGCCTTGGCACAAACTGAATCCTAGGACAGCAGCATGCCTGCTATGCTCAGATCATCAACCGGCAATAGGAGACACAGTATGAGCACATTGCCCCATGAATCACTGAACACCAGCGACGCTGCCGCCACGGCAATGGATGAGGACGCCATCGAAGAGCTGCTGGAGGAATTACAGGAATGGACCCTGAAACACGTCGAGGGCGTGCCTCGGGTGGAAAAACGCTATCACTTCAACAATTTCGTCCAGGCGCTGGCCTTCACCAACAAGGTCGGTGAATTGGCGGAAAAGGCTGGCCATCACCCTGCCCTGTTAACAGAATGGGGCAAGGTCACGGTCAGTTGGTGGAGCCATTCACTGGGCGGCGTACACCGCAACGATCTGATTATGGCCGCGAGAACCGATCAGTTAGCCTGATTCAGAACACCGAGTCGCTGGCAGCCTTCTCAAGCAACAATGCCGGCGGCTCGAACCGCTCTCCGTATTGCTCCGCCAGGTAGCGCGCCCGCGCAACAAAAGCCTGAAGTCCATATTGATTGATAAATTGCAGCGCGCCCCCCGTCCAGGCCGCAAAGCCAATACCGAAAATCGAGCCAATGTTGGCCTCAGCTGTCGTCAGCAGCACCTTTTCTTCCACGCAGCGCACTGTTTCGATGGCCTGGATAAACAGCAGCCGGTCGCGAACATCCTGCAGCGCAATCATCCCCTCGGGCTTTTCAAACTGCTCTTTCAAGCCAGACCATAAATGCTTACGCGCGCCTGTCGGATAATCATAAAAGCCGCTACCTGCCGCTTTACCGGGGCGCTTGAAGGTCTCAACCATCTGGCTGATCACCCGGAACGCAGGATGCTCGGGCAATTGCTTGCCTTCGGCAAGCAGGTCCCGGCGAGTCTGCTCGCGGATATGACTCATCAGGCTCATTGACACTTCATCTGAGACCGCCAGCGGACCCACCGGCATGCCGCCCTGACGCGCCATATTCTCGATTAACGGCGCGGGTACGCCTTCGCCCAGCATCGCGATCCCTTCACTGGTAAAGGTGCTGAAGACCCGCGAAGTGAAGAAGCCACGGCTGTCGTTGACCACGATGGGCGTCTTGTTGATCTGCATGACGAAATCAAAGCCGCGCGCGAGGGTTTCATCACTGGTGTGCTCGCCGCGAATGATCTCCACCAGCGGCATCTTGTCGACCGGGCTGAAGAAGTGCAAGCCAATAAACCTGTCCTGCTGCTTGGCCGCCGTAGCCAGCCCGGTAATCGGCAGCGTCGAGGTATTAGAGGCGATTACTGCATCGGCCAGGGCATATTGCTCCGCCGCCCGGGTGACCTTGGCCTTGAGCTCGCGATCCTCGAACACCGCTTCAATAATCAAGTCGCAACCGGCAAAGTCTGCCTCGTCCATGGTTGGATGAATACGCGCGAGTAGCGCCTCGCGTTTTTCCGCTGTGGTCTGTCCGCGGGCCAGTTTCTTGTCGAGCAATCCGGCGGAATAGGCCTTGCCCTTGTCTGCCGCCTCGGTGGAGATATCCTTGAGTACCACCTCAATGCCTGCTGCTGCGGCGACATAGGCTATTCCGGCGCCCATCATGCCGGCACCCAGTACACCCAACTTGCGCGTGACAACCTTATCGAACCCGGCGGGCCGTGATCCGCCGGCCTTGATCTGATTAAGTTGAAACCAGAAGGTGCCGATCATGTTCTTGGCCACCTGCCCGGTGGCCAGCTCGGTAAAGTAACGTGTTTCGATCAACTGCGCGGTGTCGAAATCCACCTGCGCGCCCTCTACAGCGGCACAGAGGATTTTTTCCGGGGCCGGGAAGCAGCCCTGGGTTTTACTGCGCAACAGCGCGGGTGCCATCGGCAGCATCTGCGCCAGCGCCGGATGGCTCGGCGTGCCGCCTGGCAGCTTGTAACCCTTGCTGTCCCAAGGCTGAACCGCGCCGGGGTTAGCCAGTATCCAGGTCCGTGCCTTGGCCAGCAGGTCTTCACGGCTGCTCGCCAGTTCATGTATCAGACCCGCCGCCAGCGCCTGGGCGGGCCGCAGTTGCTTGCCCTCGGCCAGATACGGCAGCGCCTTCTCCACCCCCAACAGGCGCACCATGCGCACAATGCCGCCACCGCCCGGCAGCAAACCCAGGGTCACTTCCGGCAAGCCTAGCTGCACCTGTGGCTGATCAAGCGCAATACGGTAATGGCACGCCAGCGCCAGCTCCCAGCCGCCACCCAATGCCGCGCCATTGATGGCCGCGACGACCGGTTTACCCAGGGTTTCCAGGCGCCGCAGTTGCGCCTTCAATCCCAGCACCATGTGATAAAAAGTCTCGGCCTCGGCGGGGCTGACCTTGATCAGCTCGTTAAGATCCCCGCCGGCAAAGAAGGTTTTTTTCGCCGAGGTGACAATCACCCCGGCAATCTGCTCGCGCTCAGCTTCCAGGCGCGCAACGGTCGTGGCCATGGCCTGGCGATAGGCCGCGTTCATGGTGTTGGCGCTCTGGCCCGGCATGTCCAGGGTCAGCGTGACGATAGCGTCGGCGCTTTTCTGGTATTGGATAGCATCTGTCATGGTCGATTCCTGTGTGCTCACATCAAAGCCGCTCGATAATGGTGGCGATACCCATGCCGCCGCCCACGCAAAGCGTGGCCAGGCCGTAGCGCAACTGCCGGGCTTCCAACTCGTCGAGTAGCGTCGCCAGAATGATGCAGCCGGTGGCACCGAGCGGATGGCCCATGGCAATCGAGCCGCCATTGACGTTGACTTTCTCTTCCGGCACCTGCATCTCCTTCATAAAGCGCATGACCACCGAGGCGAAGGCTTCATTGACCTCAAACAAGTCAATATCGGTAATGCTCAGTCCGGCGCGGGCCAGCGCCTTGCGCGTGGCTGGCGCAGGGCCGGTGAGCATGATGGTCGGATCCGTACTGGTCACTGCGGTCGCCACCACCCGTGCTCGGGGTGACAGTCCCAGTGCCCGGCCCTTATCCTCAGAGCCGATCAACATGGCCACCGCGCCATCAACGATTCCCGAGCTGTTGCCCGGCGTATGCACATGCTGAATACGTTCCACCTGCGGATATCGGGATAGTGCAGCAGCATCAAAGCCCATTTGCCCCATTACCTCAAAACTCGGCTTCAATGCGCCCAGGCCAGCGAGCGTGCTCTCAGCACGGATAAACTCATCGTTATCCAACAACACGATACCGTTCTGGTCGGTTACCGGCACCAGCGTGCGACCAAAGGCGTTGCGGCTGCGGGCGCTGGCAGCCTTTTGCTGCGAGCGCAGCGCAAAGGCGTCAACATCCTCGCGACTGAAACCCTCCAGCGTGGCGATCAGATCCGCGCCTATGCCCTGCGGTACGAAATGCGCGCGCATATTGGTTTCAGGATCCATCGCCCAGGCCCCGCCATCCGAGCCCATCGGCACCCTCGACATGGATTCCACACCACCTACCACGACCAGATCCTCGAAGCCCGAACGGACTTTCATGGCGCCCAGATTGACCGCCTCAAGGCCCGAAGCACAAAACCGGTTGATCTGTACCCCGGCAACCCTATCATCCCACCCTGCCACCAGCGCTGCGGTCTTGGCGATGTCGGCACCCTGGTCGCCGATAGGCGTCACGCAGCCCAGCACGATGTCGTCTACCTGACTGGTATCCAGATCCTGGCGTTGTTGAAGGCTGCGCAACAGGCCAGCGATCAGGTTGACCGGCTTGACGCTGTAAAGCGATCCATCTTTCTTGCCTTTGCCACGCGGAGTGCGCACGGCGTCAAAAATAAATGCTTCGGTCATGGGGTTCTCCGTAATAATTGCTTATACCTACCCTACTCCTGACAGCAAGCGCAACAATGACCAAAACGCTCAATCCCGCTGACAAAAACGCTGCTACGTAGGCGTTGCCGCAGACGACAAACAGAATCATGACACTGTCATGGCAGCGTCATTCTAGTTGGCGACTATGTGACTAATTCAAGTAGCCAATTCATCTAACGCGGATAGATTGGAAGGACTATTCTGAAATCGAAGTGTCAGATGTTGAACGGGCAACCCTCGCCGCAGTCACACACTTTAGATAACGACTCGTCTAGTCGACATACATCAGCGCAAAAGCCATTACCCGGCTGGCGCCGCAGGCCTTACCAAGGCACCTGCCAACAATAATAAATGGTGATTATTATGAAAGAACTGATCAAAACCCAGTGGCCTTACGTTGCTCTGGTCTTTGTGGCTACCTGGCTATTGCTGATCTTCCCGAATATCACTTAATACTGCAGGCCAGCGTATTTCTTGGTAATCAAGTGGCAAAGGTAGGTTCAAGAGTATAATGACGGCGAACATGTCGCCGGAGTTATCGTGAACTCATCATCGCCCTTTGCCCACCTCAGTTGGTCCGCCGATGGGCAGCCGTTTTCGGAACAATTCGACGATGTGTATTTTTCCAGCGTGTCAGCCCTGGAAGAGGCACGCCATGTATTTCTCCAACACAATAATTTACCCGAGCGTTGGGCAACGCTAGCGGACGGCGATCATTTTTGCATAGGCGAAACCGGCTTTGGCACCGGGCGAAGCTTTCTTGCCGCTTGGCAGCTCTGGGACCAATGCGCACCCAAATCGGCTTTCCTGCACTTTGTCAGCAGTGAGCAATACCCGTTATCAACCGCCGATCTGCGCCGTGCACATACCCTGTGGCCCGAACTACAGCCTTGGTCAGAGGCGCTAATAAGCCACTATAGCGACCTCGCTCCTGGCTGGCAGCACTTCGTTTTAGCTCAAGGCAGGGTCACACTGACACTACTTATCGGCGATATGTTAGAGACCCTGCCGCAGCTTGATGGCCAGGTCGATGCCTGGTTCCTGGATGGCTTCGCTCCGGGAAAAAACCCAGATATGTGGCAGCCCGCCCTTTACCAACACATGGCCCGGCTCTCACGACCCGGCACCACCGTGGCGACCTTCACCAGTGTCGGCGAGGTACGCCGCGGACTGATAGCGGCTGGCTTTGATACACAAAAAGTCCCGGGGCATGGCTATAAACGCCACATGCTTGCGGGCGTTCTGCAGCAGCAACCAGCGTTACCCTGGGCCGCGCCCTGGTATCTGCGTCCCACCGGGCGCCCGGCGCCACGCACGGCCATAGTCATCGGCGCCGGTCTCGCCGGGTGCTGCACCGCCTTTGCCCTGGCGCGGCGCGGCTGGCAGGTCACGGTGCTTGAGCGGCACAAGGCAGCGGCGCAAGAAGCCTCTGGTAACCCCCAGGGCATTCTGTATTGCAAGCTCTCGCCCCATCACACCCCCCTTTCCCGGTTTGTGCAGAGCAGCTACGCTTATAGCCTGCGGTTATTGCAGGAGGTATTACCCCAGGGCGAAGATCAATGGCAAGCCTGCGGCGTACTGCAGCTGGCGGCAAATGCCAAGGAGGCGGCGCGCCTAGCCAGGCTCGGCTTGGACGGCTACCCGCGTCAGTTCCTGCACAGCCTGGACGCCCGCGAGGCGAGCACGATGGCGGGCGTGACAATCGACCACCCTGGCTTGTTCTTTCCCGAGGGTGGTTGGGTCAACCCTCCAGCACTCTGCGAGAAATTACTGCAACACCCTGCGATCACCCTCAAGACGCACAGCGCAGCCCTGCACCTGCAAACCCACGCAGAGCAATGGCAAGCACTGGACGGGGAGGATCGGATCCTGGCCGAAGCGCAAATAGCGGTGATATGCAGTGCAGCAGACAGCCAAAGATTTGCCCAGACGGCGCATCTACCGCTCAAAGCCATACGCGGTCAGATTACCCATCTACCTGCTACCGAGCGCAGTGCGCAGCTGCGCACCGTGCTCTGCGCCGAGGGTTACATTTCTCCAGCACGCCAAGGTGTGCACCATCTGGGCGCCAGTTTCCGGTTTGACCGTACCGATTTTCACCCCAGCACCGAGGAAAACCAGAGCAACCTGGCCTTGCTCGACAACCTGTCGCCGACGCTCGCCGACGCTCTGCAGCGCGACCATCTGGACCCCGCCACACTGGAAGCGCGCGCCGCACTGCGCTGCACCACGCCCGATTATCTGCCGGTCATCGGACCCGTGGTCAATGCCGCTAGCTTCCAGCGCGCCTATGCTGCACTGGGGAAGGATGCTTCCAAACAGCCAAGCACTTCCTCTCCGTGGCTTCCAGGGCTGTTTATCAATGCTGCACATGGCTCACGCGGATTGATCAGTTGCCCGCTGAGCGGCGAGTTGATCGCTGCTCAGGTGACCGGCGAACCGCTCCCACTGCCTATTGATCTGGCTCATTCGGTGCACCCTAGCCGCTTTCTGCTACGCCAGTTGGTTCGCGGCCAAGGCGCGCGCTGATAGGCGGCGCATTTCGCCACCCTGTGCTAGCATTCAGTCACGCCTTGTCACAATAACTCCGAATAATCGACAAGCTCTCTGAGGTGTGCATTTGATGGCCCTCTCGCCCAGACTGTTGTTACTGTGCTGTTTTTTTCTGCTGGGACTTCCACTTCAGGCTGTGACAGCTAATAGCTTGCTGCTCGACGACCCTGACCTGCGCGTCAATCTTTCCCCCTATGTGTTACTGGTAGAGGATCCTGGCGGCCAGTTGAGCGTTAGCCAACTGCGCGGCAACCTGAGCCTGGACTGGCGGCCAATATCGGGCAAATACACCAATATGGGCAAGACCGGATCGGCCTGGTGGATACGCTTTGCCATCAACAACCCCTTCGAGTCGACCATCAGCGGCGTCCTCGAAATCAATTACCCGATTCTCGACAACCTGCAACTGTTCCAATTTATGCCCGACGGCGCGCTCCGCGAGCAGCACAGCGGTGACCATCTGGATATGGCCAATCGTCCCATGCAGGTAAGAAACCCCTGGATTCCGGTCGACTTGGCACCCGGCCAGAATAGCTTCTACCTGCGGGTGGCTACCAGCAGCACTGTGTTTGTGCCGCTGTATTTCTCAACCTGGCCCGCCGCCGCTGCGAATCTGGAAGTCAGCATGTTGGCCAACGGGTTGTTCTACGGCATCTTGCTCGGCCTCTTTGCCTACAACCTGTTTCTGTATAACGCGCTGCGCGAACGCAGCTATTTCTGGTACCTGATCTACAACCTGAACATGCTGTTGTTCATGGCCGCATTCGATGGTCTTCTATGGAAATGGCTGCCGGTCGGTGTGAGCTTCCAGTCGGCGTCCATCTACAGCTTGATGTTTCTGCACTGTATTGTTGCCAGCCAGTTCAGCCGCTACTTTCTGCATACCCAGGAACGCTTTCCGCGCATTGACTGGCTATTGCGCTGCATGATTATTCTGATCGGCTTGACGCTCATCAGTCTGCCGTTGATCGGCGTCAATCTCTACAACCTGCTGGCAAGCCTGTACGTGCTACTCAGCTCCGCCGTATTGCTGGGAACCGGCATTTATGTCTGGCGCAAGGGCTTCCGTTACGGGTCTTACTACACCTTGGCCTGGGGCTTGCTGCTCGGCTCATTGATGCTCTCGACGACCGGCTCGCTAGGCATCGAACTTGCTATTAGCTACGGAACCGACTGGGTAAAACTGGGCATCTGCGTCGAGTTGTTCATCCTGTCACTCGGATTGGCCGATCGAATAAACGCTCTCAAGGACGCGCGTCACAAGGCTGACGAACAAGCCCAGCAAGCGCGTCTGGAGTCACTTGCACAAGGCCGGTTTCTCGCCAAAATGAGCCACGAGATCCGTACCCCGCTCAACGGCGTACTGGGTATGCTGCAATTGCTGCGCGACACCCGGCTGGACAGCCACCAGCGTTTTTACGTTGAAACCATCAACAGCTCCGGGAATGCGCTGATCTCGGTAATCAACGACATCCTTGATTACGCCCGCATAGAATCCGGTCAAGTGCGCCTGGAACGGATCGAATTCGACCTGGAAGAGCTGCTTTCCGATAGCTGCAGCCTATTTACCGCCGAGGCACTGAACAAACAGCTGTCGGTGTATTGCAGCCTGGATCCGCAGGTACCCAGGACCCTGATGGGCGACCCGACGCGCCTCAAACAAGTACTGCTCAACCTGATGAGCAACGCCCTGAAGTTTACCGAACAGGGCTACATAGCCCTGCGGGTTGAGCTGCTACCCGCGCTATCACCTGGAGCCTCATCATCTGAGCATGTGCGGCTGGCGTTTTCCATCCAAGATACCGGCATTGGCATCAGCGCTGACGCCCAACATCAGTTATTCCTGTCCTTTGCCCAAGCCGACAGCAGTACCACTCGCCGCTATGGTGGTAGCGGCCTGGGTCTGACCATTAGTCAGGAATTAGTCACATTGATGGGTGGGCAGATCCGGGTAGACAGCCAGCCGCAACATGGCGCCTGCTTCAGCTTCACACTGGATTTAGAGCCCGGCATCCACACCCTGCCTATTGCCCTGCACGAGCCGGCCTTGCCTGCCTGGCTGATCAGTGCCGACCCGGCGGCGCAGGCATGCTACGCACGCTTGCTAATACGTTTTGGCTACAGGCCACAACACCTGAGCCTGACTCCTTTGACGAAGGGACCGACACAAGGCTTCCTGCTGGCCTGCACCGAGGGTTTTGATCAACATCAACTGGCCCAACTGAACCAGACACTGGCCTCTCACTCGGACACGGCGCTGGTGATTTCCTCCAGTCACTTGCGACAATCGCTGCAGACATTCGGCTCTGCCCGCAGCCGGGTGTGCAACGCCCCGATCACCCCGGTACAACTGCGCAACGCCCTAAAGGAGCTAAGCACCACAACGAATAGCGGGAAAGGCCTAAACGAATACGATTTGGATGTGCTGCCCAACCCGATTGGCCGGCCACTCAGCGTTCTGGTTGCGGAGGACAACCCGGTGAATCAGATGGTAGTTCGTGGGTTATTAGAGACACGCTCCTGCCTGGTCAAGCTCGTGCCCAACGGGGCCGAAGCGCTGGCCACCTACTGCGCCAACCCAGACCAGTTCCAGCTGATATTAATGGACGGCGAAATGCCGGTAATGGACGGCTTTGAAGCTACCCGGCAGATACGGGCATTCGAAAGCCAGCACTTGCTCCCTGCCGTCACCATCGTTGCCTTGACCGCGCATATTCTTGATAGCCATCGTCAGGCTGGCGTCGACGCGGGCATGAACGACTATCTCGCCAAGCCGCTTAGACGTGAGGCTCTGTACGCAGTGCTCGACAAACTGATCACCCCGGATACAGTCCCGTAAATCCGTCATACAACAACTTGCAGCCAGTGAAAAACAGAAACACGTAACACAGTTGGTAAATGAGCTTTTCGTTGCTGCGTTGCAACATCCAAAAACCCATCTTCACCCCTACTGGCGCCAACGGCAGGAGCACCAGCGAGGTTAGCAGATTGCTGCTATTGAATTGATCCAGGTAGATATAAGCAGGCAGCTTAGCCAGGTTCACCACAGCGAAGAACACCGCAATGGTGCCCATTAGCAAGGTTTTATCCATCTTCTGCGGCAACAGATAGACGTTGATCGGCGGACCACCAGCGTGGATACCAAAGCTAGTAAAACCCGAGACCATGCCCCAAAAACCACCCCTTACCCGGCTGGGGCCGCGCACCGGAGGCTCCCCGCGTCTGAGCCATATATTCAGCACAAACAGCAGTGCAATAGCACCGATCAGCAACTGGATATGAGCGTCATTAAGCAGTCTGAAGGTCAGGCCGCCGAGCACTACACCGACCAGCGCTGCGGGAATGATGATGCGCAAATTAGTCTTGTCCCAACGGCCGCGGAAAGTACGCAGCGCGGTTATGTCCATGACGATGAGAATCGGCAGCAAGATTGCGGCGGCTTTTTGCGGCGACACGACCAGCGCCATCAAGGGGACTGACAAAATAGCGATATTGCCGCCGAAGCCGCCTTTGGCTATACCGTAGAACAACACTGCGGGAATCGCGCAAAGATAGAACAGGGGATCTGAAATCATCGGAAACCGGACGTTATCGACAGGTCGAGCAGTGTATCATCAGCGCTATGTCATCGACGAAGTAGACACCATGCTAATACCCTACGACCTGCTCGACCCAATCACCCTTGAACGCTTGCTCGAAGATTTTGTTACCCGAGACGGCACCGACAACGGCTATGACGCGAGCCTCGACCAACGAGTCGAGCGGCTGCGCAAGCAAATCATCAAGGGCGATGTGGTGATTGTCTATCATGCCGATAGCGGCGACACCAGCCTGGCACACCGCCGCGACGTACCGCCAGAGATGCTGCTGTAGTCCGCGCCCGCGGCATCAACGCAGCAAATCAGCCAAAGCCTGCATAGCCGGTAGTGTGGTTGGGAAGGTGTGTGCCGAGCTGGCCACCGGATGCGAAGAAAGCCGCACAACCACCAGCCCCACGGCAGGATTCACATGGATCATCTGCCCATGCACGCCAAGCGCCTCGTAGGCACCATCGGCGTTATGACTGATCCACCACTGGTTGCGGTAGGAATAGCCTGGCTGGAAATCCCGGCCTGAGGCCTTGAACGCCTCCTGATCAGCACCTTCGCGGATGGCTTTGACCACCTCGCCGCTGACAATCTGCTGGTTATTGTAGCGACCCTCCAAGCGCATCATCTCACCGAACCGCGCCAGATCACGCAGGCTTGCATTCATACCCGCACCTGCCCACTCGGTGCCGTGCCTATCTACCAGCAGATAGGCATCGTGCTCAGCGCCCAGCTTGCTCCAGATACGCTCACTGATCAGCTCAGCGAGGTGTTTGCCAGTAGCCTTGCGCAGCACCCAGCCCAGCACTTCGGTATGTACGGTACGGTAGATAAATCGCTCGCCGTGCTCGCCATCGGGTCCGATAGTGGGTAGATAAGGATACAACTCGCGCTGGCCAGTAAAGTCGCCAGGGGCTGGCAACATGCCCGCAGCAAAGGCGTACTTGATTACGTCGGACTCTGCGTCAGCGTAGACTTCGCTGTAATCGATATCCGCCGTCATGTTGAGTAATTGTTGCAGTGTTGCATCCTGCCAACCACTGCCCCGCAGCTCAGGCACGTAATCCGTGATCTGGGCCTGCGGGTCGAGCACGCTCTCTTCAATCAACTGCGTTGCCAGCAGACCGGTGAATGACTTGGTCATCGACCACATCATATGCGGATTCTGTTCGGGCATTCCTTCGTGATAAGCCTGATAGATAACTTCTCCGTCTTTCATGATCAGGGTCGCATCCGCATAGGAAGCAGTCAGGTAATCAGCAAAGCTCAACGTTGCCCCATCCGGGCCAGTAAAGCGCAGCGCATCAATTTCGGCGCGCCTATCAGTGCCTGCCGTCAGGGCTACGGCAGCGCCAGGCCCTCTGGATATATGACGTGAAGGAAGCAGCTCACGCATATGATGGAAAGCCCAGCGCACATTCGGATAGTCGGTCAGAAAATTAGCCGCTGTAACTTGTTTGTCGGCAGGCGGCGGGAAACCCTGCATCAACTGCAAACGATCCAGTCGCACGCTGTCGGGAGTAGGCAAGGTAGGCGCGGCACTTTGCGCCACAGAGGTGGTGTGGGTAGCCATCAGCATTACCAGCATCAGTGGAGTAATAGAGAAGGTACGGGGCAGTCGTATGGAAAGCATGGCGTATCCATTCGTTGTTGTTGTTGTTGTTGTTGTGCTTGAGACTAACCAAAGCCTGCCCACAAATCAGCGCCCAAATGGCCAACAAAGCCGCTTATTCAGCCAGCGAATCAGCCATCATTCAATAAGCGGCATATCGCGCCTTGATGCGCTGGTACTTTCCACTCTGGATAACCAGGGCGAGCCCTGATAAAAATGCTTACGGTCGGCCTTGCGGACGAAGTCAACCCGCTAGACAGGGAACTGATAACCGCATGCCGACTCTTACTAGTAAGGCCGAGCACAGGTGGCTGCGAGAAAATGTCGCAGGGCGCTTATTTGATCGATTTAGACGTGATTAAGTTACCCCGGTCATTCACTATAGCGACACCGCATCTGTTTCAGCTTTATTCCTTCAGTCCGCGTATTGGCGATTCGCGGACCAGCGACCCGGTGATCTGATGAGCCGGCACCCGGCAGCAGGGGTAAGACAGTAGCGACTTGGAGCGAGGTGGTATTCTCGTTACCATAGCTTGTTAGATTTCACAGCCAGCCAACCTACGCAGTTAATGAGGTTATTTCATGAAAAAATTCACCGGGCTGGCACTTGCCGGCTTATTCAGCATTGCCGCTCTGCCAGCTTATGCTTGCACACCGGAAGAGGCCCAAGCCAAGGCCGAGGAGGTTGCCGAAACCATCCATCGTCTTGCCGACGGCGATCAGGCAAAAGCCAATGAATTACATAAGCAATTGCTTGGGCTGCAATTGCGTGACCCCACTCGCAGTGATCATGGCGCCTGTGAGGCGTACGACCGCATCATCAAAGAGCTGGAAGCCAAAGGGGCGGAATAACCCTATCCCATCTAATTTATCGATCGAATAGCGGCATTTTTTGCGCTATTCGATCAACATAACCACGCATAGACTGATGGCATTCCCCCCATAGGAGTTATGTCATGCCTGCCTCAGTCAATCGTGATGTTGTCGAAGTGCTGGTCGGCCAAGCCGCCTCCGATGGCGATGGCGTCAAGCTCAAACGCATATTCGGCGGCAGTCGCGCCGAACGTTTTGATCCCTTCCTAATGCTCGACGAGTTCGGTTCCGATGATGCTGCCGATTACGTGGGCGGCTTTCCGTCCCACCCGCATCGGGGCTTTGAAACAGTGACCTATATGCTCGAAGGCCGCATGCTGCATGAAGACCATATGGGCAACCGTGGTCTGCTTGAGCCTGGCGGTGTGCAATGGATGACTGCAGGCAAAGGCATCATCCATTCCGAAATGCCGCAGCAGGATTCCGGGCGTATGCGCGGTTTCCAGCTATGGGTCAATCTGCCCAGCGCGGAAAAGATGCAGCCGGCCTCCTACCAGGACCTGCCCTCCTCAGCCGTGACCGAGCAGACGCTCCCCAGTGGCGGAACCCTGAGGTTGATCGCTGGCGAACTGGAATTGGCTGGGGGCCTGAGAAAAGGTCCTATCAACGGCAAAAGTACCGAACCATTGTATCTGGACTTGCACCTGGTGCCTGACGAGCGAGTAGAACTACCCGTGTCCGTGCATCTGAATGCCATGCTGTATGTCTATGAGGGGCAGATAGTTCTGCACGGACGTGAACAGACTTCCCCGCTAGGGGCTGGGCTGCTGGGGCGCTTGGGTAGCGGCAACCGGATTGCGCTGAGTGCTGGAAAAAACGGCGCCAGGCTGCTGTTGATCGCCGGAAAACCCCTAGGCGAACCTATCGTCCAATATGGCCCCTTTGTGATGAATAGTCGGGAAGAGATAGAGCAGGCGCTACGCGATTATCGCGATGGCCGCTTGGCCGGCTAAGCACAGCGCACTACTGGACGGACGTCAGAGGATCGGCGTACGTCCTGCCAGCGCGTGAGCCAGCGTGCCGCCATCAATATACTCCAGCTCGCCCCCCAGCGGCACGCCGTGGGCAATGCGCGAGACCTTGATGCCTCTGGGCTTGAGCAGATTGGCAATATAATGCGCAGTGGCCTCGCCTTCCACCGTCGGATTGGTCGCGAGAATCACCTCGGCTACTTCAGCTCTTTCGACCGCTTGCAGTAATGCCGGGATGCCAATCTCCTCAGGCCCCAACCCGTCAATAGGAGATAGCTGCCCCTTGAGCACAAAATAACGTCCGACAAATCCACCCGCCTGCTCCACCGCCCATACATCAGCAGGGCTTTGTAAAACACAGAGCAGGCTGCTGTCACGCCGCGGATCACTGCAAATGGCGCAAATATCGTGCTCACTCAAGGTCCGGCAGCGGCTGCAATAACCTACCCCATCCATAGCGGCCGATAGCGCCTCGGCCAAATGCCGCGCCACATCACGGTCGCGCTCAAGTAGATGCAGCGCCATGCGCTGCGCGGTCTTGGGGCCAACACCAGGCAAACCGCGAAGACCGTCAATCAAACGCCGAATCAAAGGGCTGAAGCTCATTTAGCAGCCTTGCAAAAAGGGTGAATAAATCAAAAAGGCATCTTGAAGCCATCAGGCAGATTCATGCCCTGGGTCAGACCCGCCATCTTGTCCTTGTTATTCAGCTCCAGCTTGCGCACAGCATCATTAAAGGCGGCGGCGATCAGGTCCTCAAGAATTTCCTTGTCCTCGGTCATCAGGCTGTCGTCCAGCGAAACGCGTTTGACGTCATGCCGACCGTTCATCATGACCGATACCAGACCCGCACCTGATTGGCCGGTGACCTCGGCATTAGCCAGCTCTTCCTGCATTTTTTGCATCTTTTCCTGCATTTCCTGCGCCTGCTTCATAAGCCCGGCCATGCCACCTTTCATCATGTTGCTGTCCTCATTCAATGCTAAAAGTCATCAATGGATTAAATTCAAAGCTTCGCCGCGTCAATCGGCCGAATGCTATCGGCGCAGATCTCCGCCGAAAACGCCTGCATCAGCCCCAGCACCAACGGGTCCTGACGGATGCACGCTTCCGCTTCCTGCTGGCGCTTGAACTTGCGCCTGGCAGCAGCGATAGCGGGCGTTTCCTGATCCGGCGCTTGGGTTTTGACCTCAAGCACGATGCTCTGGTTCAAATGCTCACCCAGCGCTTGCTGCAAGCGCAGACGGTGATTCTCGTTATACAGCGCGCTGTGGCCGGGATCCAGATGCAAGGTCCAGGCTTCAGCCGAGCGCGCTACCAACTGGCAATGGGCGGCAATACTCTGAGTAAGACCACTGAGGCCCAGCTGCAGAAAAATAGCCAACCATTCAGCCGCCAGGCCGCTGGCGGGCGGGAGTTCACTGATGCTGTCTTCCACGCTGACCAACTCATCCTCCGCCAGCAACGCCGCCGTCTCGGCCTCAGGCTGCCAGTCACCGAGGTACGGGCTAATGTCCAGTACCTCGTCGTCCGCGTCGCTGTCGTTGTCACTTGCGTCATCATCGGGAATAGCTTCAAGCCATTCAGTCGGAGGCTCGTCCAACGGGGGTTTCACAGGCGTACCGGCTTTCAGCGGTGCGCTGCCCGCATGCGCACGCGTGACCGGCGGCTGCGACTCTTGCGCACTATCGTCAACGGGCTGCTCGGTACTCGCAGCAGGTGGAGCGATATTCGTCTTAGGACTCTTGGCAGTTGTCTCAGCGCTAGCAATCGGCGGTGTAACGGCAGCCGACACTGCCGACGCGGGTATGTTGGCCGCCTCGGGAGCCTGGGATTCAGCCTTGGCCTGGCTGAGCCCCAGAGACTTTCCCGGCGGCGCCGGTCTTGGCTCTGCCGCATCCTGCTGCCCGCGAACCGATTGAGAAGTCCCGGACTGGACGGTTCCAGACTGGAGGGTCCCGGGCCGAAAGGCCAGCATACGCAGCAAGGCCATCTCGAAACCGCCACGTGGATCAGGCGCCAAGGGCAGATCGCGCCGGCCATGCAACCCTAACTGATAGAACAGCTGAACATCTTCGGCACTAAGGCGCCCGGCCAGATCCAGCACCCGGGCCTGATCACCCAGGCTGTTATCGGCAGCGGCCGGCAATACCTGGGTAATCGCCACACGTTGCAAGGTAGAGATCAACTCTGCCAGTACGCCAGAAAAATCAGCGCCCTGTTCGGCCAACTGCGCAACAGCGGCCAGCACGCCAGGCGCATCATCGGCTGCCAGCGCCTCCAGCAAGCCGAACACCTGGCCGTGATCGATAGTGCCTAGCATCGATCGTACATCGGCAATCTGTAAAGCACCGTTACCAAAGGCAATCGCCTGATCGGTCAGGCTCAGCGCATCGCGCATGGAACCATCGGCGGCGCGCCCGAGCAGCCATAACGACTCCTCGTCAAAGCGAATCATCTCTTCACCCAGCACGTGCTTGAGGTGATCGACAATCTTCTCCGGCAGCATGTTCTTCAGCGAAAACTGCAGGCAGCGTGACAATACCGTAACCGGCAATTTTTGTGGATCGGTGGTGGCCAGCAGAAATTTGACATGTTCCGGCGGCTCTTCTAGCGTCTTGAGCAGGGCATTGAAGCTGTGACTGGAGAGCATGTGCACTTCGTCAATCAGGTAGACCTTGTAGCGGCCTCTAGACGGAGCATATTGGACATTATCGAGCAGCTCGCGAGTGTCCTCCACCTTGGTACGGCTGGCAGCGTCCACTTCAATCAGGTCAACAAAGCGGCCTTCATCAATCTCCCGACACGCAGAGCAGACACCGCAGGGCTCTGAACTGACGCCGGTTTCGCAATTGAGGCACTTGGCCAGGATACGTGCGATGGAGGTCTTGCCTACACCGCGCGTACCGGTGAACAGATAGGCGTGGTGCAGCCGGTCATGATCCAGGGCATTGATCAGGGCCTGCAATACGTGGGTCTGACCGACCATTTCACGGAACAGGCGCGGACGCCATTTACGGGCAAGTACCTGATAACTCATTGGATGTCTGTAGTCCGGTTTGATCTGAAGGCAAGCGGCTACTTTAACCAATGACGTGCGACAATGCGAGGGCACAGAAACGAACGAAAGGCAGCCGCCCTTGCGGGCGGCAGCCGTCAATCAGCGTTTAACATCAACACGTACGATCTTGTTGTACTGCCTGAAGTCAAACTCCCCAGTAGCATTACCCTCGGCGTCCATCAATGGAAATGCATAGCGCGGCGTCATGACCACTTCGTAGTCGTATTCCCCTTGCGCACGTACATCCACTTCCATAAAACCGTAGTGCTTGCCACCATCAACGAGCTGATTACCGCTCCAAAGCTCCGGCGCATCGCCGTGCGCGCTCCAGTGGCTAGCCTGAGCTTCGGCGGGCAATAGATCAAATGGCACGTAACTGGTCGTGGGATAGTAGCCCGGGCCGCGCAAACCATCACCGGCAAAACCGACATCCCAGTAATGCACCCCATCAAGCTGGACATATTCGAGCAGTTCATCATGCCCCGATAGCACTGCCGTTACACCGTAGCGCGTGAACAACTCATGGTAGATACGCATGGGCATGCCCGACTGGTTGTCCTCATTGTTGGCGATACCTGCCGAGCCAGACACCAGACTGTGAACTCCCGTACCAAAAGCCGAGTGGTGAAACTGCACGAAAATGACCTGGCCGAGGGCCTGAGCATCGGCGAGTTCGCGCACGGCCCAGTTCCACTGCTCGCTGTTGCGATTGAAATCGGGAATACGCGCTTCTGCGCCGTTGAGCATCAGGTTGGTGTCACGCGCCGGGTCACTGTCGTCACCATTGGAAGAATCAAGGGAGATAATCGTTACCGGGCCATAGTCAACGCGGTAATAGCGTTTTTCATGGCGGCTATCCCCCGCGTGGGTTGCGGGCAACTCCCAATAACTGTTCCATTTGTCGTACGCCAATGTTGCAGCCGCCGTGGTGTACGCGCCGCCATCAGGATGCCAGTAATTCTCGTGGTTACCCATCACCGGAAAGATCGGTGTATTGGAGGCCAAGCCACCCCATTCACCTGCGGTATGGCGCCAGAACTCATCCCAGTCCAATTGACGACCACCTTTTTCCACCAGGTCACCCGCTATCAGCCAGAAATTGGGCTGGCGGGTAGAAGCGTATTCTAAATTGGCCCGAAACCCGTCTGTTTGATCGACTGGATACTGACGACTTGCCGTGGCCGGATCAGTCCCCAATTTATCACCTCCGGACAGGACTGCATTGGCAGACCAGGCCACTGTCTTATCCGTCGACTCAGGCTCTGTCTCCATGTCGGACATGGCTAGAAACCGCACGTTGGCGCGTGCGCCCCGTTCCGGAGCGGTGCTCATTGTGGCTGACAAAGCGTCGTTTCCAGCTTGTTTCACTACATATTCGTATTCGCTACCAGGCTGAAGCTCTTCAACCCGTACATGATGGCGATAGGGCAAAACGGGCGCCTCGCCTGCTGCCACATCCGCGTGGATACCACCGAAATTGCTTTCGCCATGAATATAGGCAACCTCGCTGCCACCATAGCTAAGGTTTTCAGCCAGCACCGGCTCAGAGGTGAAACTGCCAACACCTTCCACCTCCAGCACGCCAGGCACATCCTTATCAGTGAACCATATAACGCTAACAGCGGATTCAGTGGGATGCTGCAGGTATGGTAGAACACGAAATTGGGAGCTCTCAGCGACCGGCTCATCGATTTGCGGCGGCGGGGTATCAGATGAGGAGGAGGAACTATCCAGACAACCCGCGAGCAAAACGGGGCCGAATCCTGCAAGCAAAACCAAGTAAGGTATTTTCATGACTGCCTTCATTACATATACGAATGGAGCAGGCACTGTGCCAGCCGCACGTGACATTAACGTGGCAAAGACATGGATAAGAAATGAAATAAATGAGACGTAAAAGATGGGTGGCAGCCCTGCCAGCCACACCCCGGCACACGATATAACCGCTGTGGCTGCTCCCTTCCGGGCCTGACCAGGTTAACGGCGAATCATTGCGAGGGGACCGACAGGGCCACCATAACAAACCCGTACTGGACGGGCCGCGCTATTGTAACGGCTTGACGAGAACTTACAAGCCGTTGTTGCCGCTCACAGGTCTGCTGGATGGCAGTGACGAATCCTGAGCGTCAAACGCCTCCGAGCCCCAGTGACATACAACCCTATCTGAGCTCTCCGATCTGAACCACCCAGCCTGGGCTATGATGGTAAGTACATGGGCAGCGTGGGGCACCTGTAGTGATCACCTTTATCCTGTACTGCACATCCAGCCTCCGCACCCCGGCCATGCCCGCGGTTTTTCTTGGCCTGCTTCTCGGCCTGTTACCGAGCATCACGTGCCGGGCTCGTGTGACTATCGCCGGGCAGGCGCCAGCCTGCAGCTTGGGTATGTTGCCCGGACAAAAGCCAAGACACACTGAGCTTTACCGGCAGTGGGCCGCCGCATGACCCGGAAACGCCAGTTCAAGGCGCTGTTCTACTTGAACATTGCCCTGGTCGCCGCACTTATCGGCTACAAGGGCTACTTGAATCTTTCCAGGCCTGAGTTCACCGCAGTGCATACCGAGCAGTTGCTGGTATTGCGAGAGCGCCTGGGCGCCTCAGATAGCTTTAGCTTCGCCGTGGTGGGCAATATCAACAACTCGGTCGGGGTTTTCGAGCGCGCCTTCATTCCCCTGCTGAATAAAGCACAGATCGACTTTCTGGTATCCGCAGGCAATGCTGTAAGCGCAGGCGGAGAAGACAAGTACCGGGCGCTCTACGGCACCCTGAGCCATCTGAACATGCCCTACCTGCTGACGTTCGGCCCGCATGAATACGCCAACTTCGGCAGCTTTCGTTTCTACGAGCATTTCGGGCCACATTTTTATTCGATGGCACTTGGGGACAGCCGGCTGATTTTTTTGGACAGCACCGGCAAGACACATTTTCGTTGGCAGCTGGAATGGCTGAGCGACTTGCTCGACACCGACGACGCCGAGCACACCTTTGTGTTTATAAGCCATCCGCCACTGCACGTTGAAAACCACCGCCGGCTGATTAACAACAAGGACTTTCTCGCGCCAACTGAGTTTGCCGCACGGCTGATGGTACTGGTAAAAAAACATCGAATTGACGCAGTATTTTCTGCCAACCTGCCGATTTACTCCGAACAAGACATCGACGGGGCGCGTTTTATTACCACCGGAGGCGCTGGCGGCCTGATACGCAACAACGACCTCAGCTTCTATCACTATGTACGCGTGCACGTCAGTGCTTCGGGGGTAACAACCGAGCTGGTGCCCATACAGATTGGCCAGCACCCGCTGTTCAAACAGCTGGAGAGCTTGTGGTTCTTCATCTACTCGCTGTTCTATGTGGGCTTAGTCAATTTTTTGCTGATTCTTGGCGTATTGAGTCTGATTGCCATGCGCCTCTACACCCTGGTCTTCGTGGGTCACAACTACTACCGCAATTTCGATCTGGACCCCGCACCCTGGATCGAAAAGCCTCTTCGAGTAGCCATGTTTACCAACAATTATCTACCCTTTATTGGTGGTGTGCCGGTGTCCATCGAGCGCTTGCGCAACGGTCTTCAAGCACGCAGCAACGCTGTACTAATCGTCGCACCGCGCTATAAACATCAAGACAGGAACGAACGTAATGTCATTCGCCTTCCCTCACTATTGTCATTCGGTGCACGCCGGGAATTCAAACTCGCCAACATTTTCGTTCCAGGTATTTACCGGAAGATCAAACAATTCAAGCCCGACATTATTCATCTGCACCACCCTATCTGGGTTGGGTCGCTCGGCTTGTTTATTGGCCGGCGCCTAGGGGTACCCGTGGTCTACACTTATCACACCCGCCTGGAGCACTACGCTCACTTTGTTCCGTTGCCAGGCAAGCTGTTCCGCAACCTGATCTCACACCTACTGATCAAACGCTTCGCGAACAAATGCGACGGCATTGTAGTACCGACTTATTCAGCAGAGGAGTATTTGCGAATGATCGGGGTCAGGACACCCATCTTCGTGCAGCCAACCGGAGTTGATTTCCAGCGCTTTCAAACAGTCGATGAGAACGCGCTGGCGACGCTGCGCACGCAGTTGAACATCGGCGCGGAGACGATTCTGATCAGTGTGGCGCGGCTGTCAAACGAGAAAAATATCGATTTCATGATTGATGCAGTACAGCAATTACGCCGAGATGTTGAGCAGCCCTTCCGGCTGTTGATGATCGGCGACGGGCATCAACGACAGCGCCTGCAAAACCGTATCGATCAACTGCAACTGGGCAACTGGTTTTCACTGATTGGAGCAGTAGAACCGGAAAAAATGCCCACTTATTACCGCCTGGGCGACGTGTTTGTCTTCGCCTCCCAATCGGAAACACAGGGCATGGTCATACTGGAAGCCATGGCAGCCGCATTGCCGGTCGTGGCGATACGTTCAAGCGGTATAGACGATGTCATCGATGAAGGTGTCAACGGCTTCAAGACCGCGGACAGCCAGCGCCTATGGCAGGCCGCGGTGAAACAGCTGATAGGTGATGCAAGGTTACGTCAGCACATGGCACGCAACGCTCTGGAATCGGCAAGAATGCATTCGATCGAGCATTTCGCCCTGGAAATCAAGGGCATCTACGCCAGGATGATTGCTCAGAAAAGCACCTAAGCCCCAGCCCGTGATCTCGATCGTTCTTAGCGTCTTAACGAAAACTGGTGCGCGGCAAGCTGGTGCGTTGCAAGCGGATACGTCGACCCATGCCTAAGATAAAGGACAGTACGAACATAACCATGAATAAAACAAACAGAAGTTTGCCGGCCGCCGCTACAACTCCTACCGCTGCCCCGCCAAAACCCACAATCGCTGCCGCGATAGCCACAATAAGAAATGCAATAGCCCAGACAATCATTGCTCTACTCTCCCCACACTCAAAGTTTCATCGTTCGCCACTGAGGGGGCGGACGATTACACGTTGCTTACGTGTTGCTTATCTATAGTTGCTTCAGAACACCCAGCTGGGTTGCTCAGCGCCTGTCAGGCGAACACCCGGATCAACACTGGTTCTTTGAAAACGTTCGCTAGCCGGCTGCCGACTATCGGTGGAGACTGCAGAGGAGACTGCGGAGGAGACTGGGTTGGTGCGTCCCTGGTCCGATGCACCTCCTTCACTGACCAGAAACATCACGGCTGCGCCTGCCAATAGCACCGTTGCGACCACGCCTTGCCCAAAATCCTTGTATTTCATGGTGTTCTCCTCCTGGGTTCAACCAGTATCAGCCGCTTGTGGCCGCCAATATAGTCATTACGTATACAAGAAGATTGCACGCTGCGTGCCAGTCTTTATTTATTAAAATATACCTATAAATCAAATATTTACAAAATTCTCATCTGAGCAGTTACCGGCATCATGCACGACGTGTTGGTTTAGCGCATTGCAATTTGCACGAGATGTCAGAAGGCTACTTCAAGATTGGCCGACAACGAGTATGCTGAGGCAGCTTAGACGTTTGCCAACACATCCCTTCAGCTACTGAGCACCCAAGAAACCATGAGAGGGATATAGATCAGCGCGAACAGCGTACTTAACAGGGTGGTACCCGCTACCTGCCTCGGCGAGGTAGCAAGCAAGGTGGCAATCACCACAGTATTTGCGGCTATGGGTGTAATGGAAATCAGGAACACCGCTTGATAAACCGACACATCATAGATCTGCATGAATCGGCTATCGACCCACCAAAACGTTAAGGCAAGCAAGGGCCAGGACACGAATTTGCCAAAAAACGCCAATAGCGTGAAGCGTAGATCACCCGCCAGCCCCCTGAAGCTGAGAATACTCATGCCCACTATCATCATGCCCAGAACGCTATAAGCCCCGCGAAGATTATCGAATAGTGGCACTAATACCTCGGGCATGCCGATGTCGGACAAATTGAGCGTGACGGCCAGGGCAAAAGCATAGATGGAGGGTAGCCGGATGACCTTCAGGAGGCAGTCGCGCACACCGAAATGCCCGCGCGCAGCAAGGTAAAAGCCTACTGAACTCTCGAACAGGGTGGTCCCGAGCATACACACGATATAAATACTCAAACCCTGCTCACCGAATAATAATAACGCGAGCGGGATACCGAAGTAGCCGGTGTTGCCGGTACCCACCGAGAGCGGAATCAGGTTGGCAACCGGATCTTTGAGCCAGCGCCGGGCAATCGCCAAGTGTATCAGTGCCAGCAACGAGCAGAACCCGAATACCAGAAACGGCAGCATGATCACGCTGGCCGACAGTGGCGCCGCCATCACTCCGGCAAAAATCACCGACGGCGTGACGATATACAGCATCATACCGGCGATATGGCTACCACTGGCCTGTAAATATCGACCCGCCAGCCAACCGAGACCTACCGTGATGTACAAAGGCAGCAGCTTATAAAGCAACACCAACGCTGCACTCATGCGTTCGACGACACCACAGGCGCCTTGATGTGGTAGACCCGCTCATGCAGGCGAGTCATGCCTTGCTGACGAAACACCGCATGATCTGCCAGTACGTCGCACTCATCCAGCAAGCTGATTGAGCAACCCTTGAACAGTTGCCGTACCTCAGTGTCAGCTACGCTGAAGGGTGGCCCGGCACGCTCAGCTTGCGGGTAGTCCAGGGTGACCAGTAACATCTGCCAACCGGCAGGCAGGTTTTTTATTATATGCGCCGCATAACGGGCACGCATGGCGGGCGGCAGCGCAATTAACGCCGCACGATCATAAACCGCAACCACCTGCTCCAACTGCGCCGACTGCAGGGCAAAGACGTCTCCGGCGAACAGTTTCAAGCCCTGTCCTTCGGCCAGGTCAAACGGCTCCTGCCGGCGCCAGGTTAAGGTCAATTGGTTTTCCAGCGCAAAGTCGTCCAGTGCGCTACGCGACAACTCTACTCCGACCACAATATGACCCTGGTCGCGCAGCCACAGAAGATCCAGGCTTTTGCCACACAACGGCACCCATACCGCACTGCCCAAGGACAGTTGCAAAGCAGGCCACCAACGAACCAATAGCGGGTTTACCTTGGACTTGTGAAATCCAATCTCTCCGCGCTGCCAACGCTCATGCCAGAAATCGGTATCCATTTCGCTTACCTTTAGATTGCAATCGATTGACTATACAGCATTTTTTAACAGCGGCCGGTCGTTCAGGATATAGTGTGGGCTGATTCCATCTCGAGACGGACCCGGCCCCGTATGGATTATATAAATACGCTATTTCTGGTAGGAGCGATGCTGCTGTGTGCCAGCATTCTGGCCAGCTCCCTGTCCTCGCGGCTGGGGATTCCTCTGCTGTTAATCTTCCTGATTATCGGCATGCTGGCAGGTGTCGACGGCGTTGGCGGTATCGCTTTCGACAATACCTCCACTGCCTTCATGATTGGCAGCCTGGCGCTGGCCATTATCCTGCTGGACGGCGGCATGCGCACGCGCGTGGAGAATTTCCGCGTCGGTCTTTGGCCGGCGATGTCGCTAGCCAGTTTTGGCGTGATCATCAGTGCCGGCCTAACGGGTATGCTGACGGCCTGGCTGCTGGATATTCACTGGCTTCAGGGCCTGCTGCTGGGCGCTATTGTCGGCTCGACTGATGCTGCGGCGGTGTTCTCGCTGTTACAGGGAAAAGGGCTCAATCTCAAGCAACGCGTGGGAGCGACGCTGGAAATCGAGTCCGGCTCAAACGATCCGATGGCGATCTTTCTGACTATCACCCTGGTCGAAATGCTGTCTTCCGGCCAGCAGAGTTTCAGTTGGAACTTTCTCCTGCTCCTGTTGCAACAATTCGGCATTGGCGGCCTCTGCGGTGTGGCTGGCGGTATATTGCTGGCTTGGCTGGTCAACCGAGTCCACTTGGCCACCGGGCTCTACCCGCTGCTGATCACCAGCGGCGCCATTCTGGTCTTTGCCTTCACCAACAGCATCGGTGGCAGCGGTTTTCTGGCCATTTACCTCACGGGGTTGATTCTTGGCAATCGCCGCGTGCGCAACCTGCAGAACATTCTGCACGTTCAGGACGGTATGGCCTGGCTGAGCCAGATCGGCATGTTCCTGATGCTCGGCCTACTGGTTACGCCGAGTGAGATGGTCAGTATCGCCGGTCCGGCAGTGGCCATCGCCCTGTTCCTCATTTTGGTCGCCCGCCCAGTAGCGGTGCTGATCTGCCTGACTCCCTTTGTGTTCTCCTGGCGCGAGCGGCTATTTATCGCTTGGGTGGGTCTACGTGGCGCGGTGCCTATTATACTGGCGATATTCCCGCTACTGGCCGGCCTTGAGCAGGCTCAGCTATTATTCAACGTGGCATTTGTCGTGGTGCTTGTCTCACTTTTGTTGCAAGGCTCATCACTGCCGCTGGCCGCACGCCTGTGCAAGGTGGAGATTCCACCGCAGCCAGAGCCCATGCAGCGCACCAGCCTGGATGTCGCGGTAGATGGCGATTACGAGGTAATGATCTACCAACTGGATAATGCCAATTGGTGTGTCGGCGTGCAGTTGCGGCAATTGTCGATGCCAGCTGATGCACGCATCGCCGCCGTCTTTCGCGGCAGCCAACTGCTGCACCCCTCAGGTAGCACTCGGCTGGCGCTGAATGACGTGCTATGTATCATTGGCAGCCCCAAGGATTTACCTGCCCTGTCGCGCCTGTTCAGCAGGGCACACACACCCACCTATCTGGAAAATCGCAAATTCTTTGGTGATTTCATTCTTGAGGGCGACGCGCAGTTGGGTGCAGTAGGCAGCTTCTATGGCTTTGAGGTGCCGCCCGAATTGAGCGAGCTGACCCTGGCAGCCTTTTTCAGCAAGCAGTTCGGCGGACACCCGGTTGTGGGTGACAGTATCGAGTGGGAAGGTCACATCTGGGTGGTTGCCGCCTTGAATAATGACCTCATTCTGAAAATCGGCCTGAAACTCGGTAGCGGCTCGGGCAAACCGCCGATGGGCTTTCTGTAAAGTTTTATACAAGCCGATTTACAAGCCCTGCGGCTTGACCTTGACATGATGTTAAGGTGCACAGTCTACTCAGACTCCAATTTGAGTGACCACCATGACTGCCATTACCCTACCGATCAACGGTATGACCTGCGCCTCCTGCGTAAACAGAGTCGAGCGCGCCCTGACAGCGCTGCCCGGCGTCACCACAGTGCAGGTCAATCTTGCGTCTGATAGCGCCTACCTGGAATTAGACGACCCCAAACAACTCAGCACCGTCAGCGCTGCGCTGGATCAGGCCGGTTATCAACTGGGTAGCGAAGTCCGCCAGGTCAGTATCGAAGGCATGAGCTGTGCTGGCTGCGTCCGCCGGGCTGAAACAGCGCTGCTGAACGTGTCCGGCGTGCTTAACGCCGAGGTCAACCTGGCCAGCCAACAAGCGCGAATCGTTTACCTTGCCGGCATGCCGACAGACGACATTTTCAGCGCCTTGAAAAAAGCCGGCTATCCAGGCCGCTGGGTAACCCCCGTGACCGCTGGAGAGCAGGACATCCAGGTGACCAAACTCAAGGGTGAGCGGCGCCACGTGATCCTGGCAGCAGTGCTGAGTGCGCCTCTGGCACTGGGCATGCTGCCTGCGCTGTTCGGGTATCACGAGCTGATGCTGCCACCGCTGGTACAACTGTTGCTGGCGTCGATCGTGCAGTTCTATTTCGGCGCGCGCTTTTACCGCGGCGCCTGGCATGCCCTGCGTAACCGTACCGGCAATATGGATTTACTGGTGGCGATCGGCACCTCGGCAGGCTGGTCGCTGAGCACTTGGCACGTATTCAGCACCCCGGCCGGCGTGATGCCCGTGCTCTACTACGAGGCCTCGGCAGTGATCATCAGCTTCGTACTGCTGGGCAAATACCTGGAAAGCCGCGCCAAGCGCCAGACGCTTGATGCGATCCGCGCCCTGACCGCCCTGCGCCCCGATATGGCCCGGCTGCGTAGCGCTGAAGGTGAAAAACTGGTGCCCCTTGAGCAGATTAATCTAGGTGATCAGGTACTGATCCAGCCCGGTGAGCGTATTCCTGTCGATGGCATCATCCGCGAGGGCGGCAGTCATGTTGACGAGTCCATGCTCACCGGCGAAAGCCTGCCCGCCAGCCGGCAACCCGGCGACTCGGTCAGCGCCGGCGCAATGAATCAGGATGGCATGCTGGTGGTAGAGACCACAGCTATCGGGCACGACACCATGCTCGCCAAAATCGTTCGTCTGGTAGAAAGTGCACAGGCATCCAAAGCGCCGATCCAGCGCCTGGTGGATAGAGTCAGCGCCAAATTTGTACCTATCGTGCTGTTGATAGCGGCCTTGACCTGGGGCTTGGGGAGCCTTTGGTTCGGCGGTGAGCAGGCTTTGCTGAACGCGATTGCGGTATTGGTGATTGCCTGTCCCTGTGCGCTGGGACTGGCAACCCCGACGGCGATCATGGTCGGCACGGGCGTAGCGGCACGCCATGGCATTCTAATCCGTGATGCCCAGGCGCTGGAACTGGCGCACAAGGTCGACACCGTGGTGTTCGACAAAACCGGCACGCTGACGCAGGGAAAACCCAGCCTGGCTGCCTTTGACACCCTCGGGCCCTTACAAGCGGAGCCGGCACTGGCGCTGGCAGCCGCGCTGCAACGCAATGCTGAGCATCCACTCGCTCAGGCGTTGTTGCGCTATGCCAGTGAACACCAGGTGGATGCCTCGGCCGCCACAGACTTTCGTGTGCACGCTGGGCTGGGTGCCAGCGGGCTAGTCGATGGCCAGCGCATCTGGCTGGGAAACCGGCGGCTGATGACCGATCTCAAGGTCAATTTGGACAGCTCCGCTACCTTGACCGAGCAGCATGAAAGCCAGGGTCATACGCTGTCCTGGCTGGCCATCGAGGGCCAGCCTGAACCTGTCGCGCTGATGGCCTTTGCCGATACGCTCAAGCCTGAGGCGCTAGACACTATCAAGCAATTGCGCGAGTTGAAGATAGACAGCTGGCTGATCAGCGGTGACAGCCAGGCCGCCGCTCAAGCCGTCGGCGAGCAACTGGGTATCAGCCATATCGAAGCGCAGGTGCTGCCCGAGGACAAAGCCCGGCATGTGCAGGCCTTGCGCGCCCAGGGCCACGTAGTGGCGATGATCGGCGATGGCATCAATGATGCACCTGCGCTCAGCGCTGCTGATGTGGGCATGGCGATGTCGACCGGCACCGACGTGGCCATGCACAGCGCCGGCATAACGCTGATGCGCGGTGATCCGCAACTGGTTCCTGCGGCGCTGGACATATCGCGGCACACCTGGCGCAAGATCCGGCAGAATCTGTTCTGGGCTTTTGTCTATAACAGCCTGGGCATACCACTGGCTGCGGTGGGCTTGCTCAATCCCATGCTGGCCGGCGCGCTGATGGCGCTGAGCAGTGTCAGCGTGGTCTCCAATGCACTGTTGCTCAAGCGCTGGAAACCGGAGGGGAAATGACAACAGGCAGTATCAATATTAGCCAGGCCGCCAAGGCCTGCCAACTGACGCCTCGTATGATTCGCCATTACGAGAGTATCGGCCTGCTGGGCATTGCCCAACGCAGCCCTGCCGGCTACAGGCTCTATACCGAACGTGATCTGCATAGCCTGCGCTTTGTCCATAACGCGCGTAGCCTGGGCTTCAGTATTGAACAAATCAAGCAACTACTGGCGCTGTGGCAGGATCGCGAGCGCAGCAGCGCCGAGGTCAAGGGACTGGCTCAGCTTCATCTTCAGGAACTGGAGGAGAAAATTGCCGGACTGCAGGCGATACACCAGACACTAAGCAACCTCGCCCAGTGCTGCCAGGGTGATGCGCGACCCGATTGCCCGATTCTGAACCAGCTCGCCCATGGCGACGCAGAGAAAACCCGCCGCGATGGAAGCTGATCAGAGCAGATTGAACAAACTCAGGCCGCTGATTTTAACAAAACTCTGCTGCGCGGCTTGCAAGACCACCGTCTCGAAGCTCAGGCGGCTGAGCGCCTCGGCATAATCCAGCTCGGACAACTGTGCGGTCATGGCCTGATTGATCAGCTTCACTTCGGCATTTTCATTTTGCGTCGACTCAATCACATTCAGCCGCGCACCGATGCTGGTCTGGACGCTGAGAACCTGGTTCATGCCGTTGTCCAGATTCTCTACCGCAATAGCCAACTGATCACGGCGTAGTAGCTTGTCTTCCTGACTGTCGCCAGTAGTTTCCAAGGTATTGCGCAGCTCGGCAACGGTCTGCAGGATGCTGCGCTTTTCCTGGACTCCGGCGCCGCCATCTACTGCGCCCCGGGTAATCTGAAATTCGTCATTTTCGGCTAATTCACCATCTAGCGTCACCACTACACCGCCAAAGCGAATCTGATAGCTCTGATCATCGTTAGGCTGAATGACTCCGGTTACTGGCGGCGCCAGCGGATCATTGTTCTGATCGAGAATCTCGTAACTGGCACCATCCAGACCAACCCGGATGGTCACGCTATCATTCGGATAGAAGGTCGTATCGTAAGCGCCCTTATCTTCAACCACCCCAAGTGAAATGCGCGCGCCACCGACGTTGGCGGGATCAGCAGTGGTAACCACCCGATTGACGTTGGGCACATCGACAAACAGTTTTTTACCATTGTCATTAATCGCCACCTGTTTCGAGCCAGCAATCTGAATCGAGCGCTGGCCTTCGTCACCCTGGTAAGTATAAGTGCCATCCGGCTCCTTGATAAAAGGTGGCGTCTGACTCTGAAACCCGCCAAACAGATACTCGCCTCGAGCATTGCGGCTATTGAATAACGCAACAAGTTCCTCTTCACGCTCGGCCAGTTCCTGCCCTAGCGCTTCCCTATCCGCTTGCCCAAGAGCCCCATTACCCGCTTGTAGAGCGATTTCCCGAACCCGTTGCAGGTTATTGTTGATGGCGTTGATCGTCGCCTCTTCCTGCGTCAGGCTATTGGTCGCCGCTTTCAGGTTGGCATCGTATTGATCCAGCTTGTTCGCCTGCTGATCCAGTTGCAGCAACCGCACGCTGGCAACAGGGTCATCCGCAGGAGACAACATGCGTTTGCCGGAGCTGACCTGCTCCTGCGTGCGAGTCACCTTGGAGTAGTTATCCTGCATGCCCTGCAAGCCGATATTAAAAGCCTGAATCGTCGAGATACGCATGGCCATTTACCTGTCAGCGAATACTGTTGAGGAGTGTATCGAATACCGAGCGCGCAATCTGGATAACCTGAGCGGAGGCATTGTAATACTGCTCGAACTTGATCAGGTTGGCCGCTTCCTCATCGAGATTGACTGCGGACACCGAGTCACGATTATTTTGCACCTGCTTGAGCACTGCGCCGCTGGCCTCGCTGTCCGATCGAGCCTGGGCAGTAAAGGTCGCGACCCGTTGGACGAGGTCCCCGTAGCCCTCTGCAAAAGAGTAACCGGCGGCGCCGTTGGCCTGCCCCAGCACGGCGTCGGTCTGCAGGTTCGAAAGGATAAGCGCATTGCGGTTGTCGGATTTACCTTCGTTGATAGCCACAACAAAGCTATCTTCATTCAGCGCAGTGCCGGTCATGGTCATACTGAACGTATAACCCTCAATGCTGTACTCCAGTTGATTGCTCTGTCCTGGGACGACTGGGATGGTCGCCGGTGTCACCGGGCCAGCGCCACTGCTCAGAATCATTTCCGAGCTGGCTTCATCATAGGCAAAGGTGATCGGCAAAAAGGCTTGCATTGCAGTCGGATCAATAGGCTGGGGGCCGTCTATCAGCGTTGGCTGGGTGACTTTGGCATTACCGCGATTCTCCAGGCTGGCGTCGACTTTGGCCGGCGCGGCAAATCCGAGCTCCTCCGGCTGTTTCATCACCGACTCCATGGCCCCAGCGGCACTGCGGGTTGGCGTCAGCAGAAACCGGTCGCCAGCGCCGAGTTGATTGCTGCCTTCTGCGTTAATAGCAATGCTGAACCCGTCCAGTTCGGGTGCCGGATCACTTCCGATAACATAGGGGCCAGACACCTTGTCGTCAGAGACCCGCCGTACAGTGAACTCAGTGGCACTGCTGAACAGCACTTCATAGTCGGAAGTACTCAGTTGCGCTGTGTCGGTAATCAGAATGTCCAGGCGCGTGTTGGGGTCGGTATTAGTCGGTCTGGCATGGCTGCGCGCCTGAACCTGATCAGGGCTGTTGATCTGCTTGAACAGATCCGCGCCAGCTTTACCATTGATATCCACACCCTGGCCTAACTGGTCGTTGACCTCGCTGGCAATCGACAGCGCAAGGCGGCCGACCGAATTCAACGCCTGATCCAGCACATCGCGACGGTAACGCACCAGACCACCCAACTCACCGCCACTAATCAAGTTGGTAATATCCTGCTGACTGCCGCCGCTGACCAGTACTATTTCAGAGCGGCTGGGGTCGGAGCGACCTTGCACTACCTGCAAAGAGGAAGCCTCCTTGCCTACGACCAACGGTTGGCCCGATCCGACAAAGATATTGATGCTGTTTTTGTCCTGCTTCACTACGGTAATGCCGACCAGCTCGCTAAGTTGCCGAACCGCCTCATCCCGAGCATCCAGCAGATCGTTGGGCTGTGCGCCATTGGCCGCCGCGCGTTCAATCGCATCGTTGTAACCCGCGATTGAGGTAGATAGCCGGCTAACCTGATTGGCCAGCGTGCCCATTTGCTCACCGATGAACTTGGTTTGCGTGGATAGCCGCTCTTGCACCGTATTGAAACGTGAGGCCAACCCCTCAGATTCCGACAGGAATAACTGACGCCCCGCCAGACTGGCAGGATCCTCGATTGAGGTCTGCAAGGCGTCGAAAAAATTCTGCATACCGGGGGTAATGCCAGTGGCAGCACTCGACAACAGGGTATTGAGCTCTTCCATCTGCGTCTGAAACGCGGTGACTTCGGAGTTGATCGAGGTACTAGTGCGCACCTGCCCGGTCAGGAATTCATTATAGATCCGGTTGACGTCGGTGATACTGGTACCGTTACCAATATAACCCACCCCGCTGAAACTCGGCTCACGCGCGGCCTGCACAGCAGTTTGCCGACTGTAGCCAGGAGTATTGACGTTGGTTATGTTCTGCCCAGTAACCGACAAGTTGGTCTGACTGGCACGTAAGCCGCTGAGGCCGATATTGAACAGGTCAGCCATGCTTATACCCTGCCCTGAACGGCGGCGCCGTCAGACTGAGTGGCCACCGGTGTGCCGGCCGCCGGATTGCCGGCCACCGGGTCGCCGGCCGCTTGATTCAGGCTAATTAGCTTGCGAGCGATCTGCGAGACCTTGTTGGCGTATTGCGGATCGGTGGCGTAGCCGGCCTGTTGCAACTCGCGGAAGAAACTATCCGGGTTGGCCGTGGTGGTCAGCGCCTGCTGATAGCGACCGTTGTCATGCAAAAAATCGACATAGTCATCGAAGCTCTGCTCAAAAGACGCGTAACTGCGGAAATCCGCCCGCTCCTGTCCCTTGACCCCATTACGATATTCATGGGTGACCACGTTGGCCGACTCGCCCTGCCAGCCACCATGCGCCTTGATGCCGAACAGATTGTGGCTGTTGGTGCCATCAGCCTGTTTGATAATAGATTTGCCCCAGCCAGTTTCCAGCGCGGCCTGAGCCACCAGGTAATGTGGATCCACGCCAAGCCGAGCGGCAGCCTTTTCGGCCATGGGCAACATGGTCGTGACAAATTCCTCCGGGCTTCCAAAGCGTGACTGGCCTGGCATACCGCTAGCGCTCGCCGCCGCGTACTGACGCACTTCGGCCGTCGCGGGATGCTGGCGCGCACTGCTTTGAAGGCCCCGCAAGGGCTGCCATTCCTGGGCTACTGCCTGAGACTTGTCCTGGGCGGCAGCACTGGCGACACGGGCACTGAGCTCGGCGGCCTGCATACCGCTATGGCCAAGGGAAAATGCCAGGCGTCGACGAGCCAACAGCGCCGAGTGGTCGACGCCTGAGGTAGCTGGGCGTGCCGCGCTGTCCACAGAGTCATCTTTGGCAGTCGCTGGGGCGCGATCCAACGGAGCGGCGGCAGGCGCGGCGAGCGGCTGGGGTGACAACTGACGCATCATTACATCCGCCAGGCCAACACCCTGTTTTTCCGACAGATGCACGGACATCTGGTTGTCGTGCATGTCCTGATAAAAGCGCGTCTGCGGCGTGTTCAACGGGTTGCCTTCGGCGAACACCGCATTGGCATCACGCATGCTCTTGATCATCATGTTCATGAACAGCGATTCGAACTGCTCGGCAACACGTTTGATGTTGTCCGGGCTGTTGGCTTTGGAGCCGACTTTCAATTCGTTCATCGAATTGACGTCGGTATAGCTAATGCTGTTCGGGCTCATGATCAATCCTCGCTCAGATCACAACCAGGTCGGCGTTCAAGGCGCCAGCCTGTTTCAATGCTTCAAGAATGGCCATCAAATCACCTGGCGCCGCGCCGACCTGGTTCACCGCACGCACGATCTCGTCCAGCGACACTCCAGGGTTAAAGACGAACATGCGGCTGTCACCCTCTTCGATATTGATCTGCGAGCTGGGCGTAATGGTGGTCTGCCCCGCCGTAAAAGGCGCATTGGGCTGGTTTACCTGAATGTTCTCGGTGATAGTCACGGTCAAGCCACCGTGCGTCACTGCGGCGGGCTGTACGCGCACATCCTGGCCAATCACAATGGTGCCGGTGCGCGAATTGATGATCACCTTGGCAGCGGCGTTGCCCTGCTCTATCTGCAGGTTTTCAACCATCGACATGTAGTCCACGCGCTGATTCGGATCCAGTGGCGCACGCACGCTGATCGAGCCCGCATCCTGGGCTTGAGCCACATCCGGGCCGAACGTATTGTTTATCTGATCAACTACCCGTTTGGCCGTAGTGAAATCCGGGCGATTCAGGTGGAACACCAGATGGGTGCCGCTAGCAAAGGGGCTGACCACTTCGCGCTCCACCGTTGCACCACCGGGGATGCGCCCGACGCTCGGCACATTGACGGTAATACGCGAACCATCGGCACCTTCGGCGCCAAAGCCACCTACCACCAGATTGCCCTGGGCTATCGCGTAGATTTCGCCGTCGATACCTTTAAGTGGCGACATCAGCAAGCTACCGCCGCGCAGACTTTTTGAATTACCGATCGACGACACGGTAATATCGATGGTCTGGCCTGGACGTGCAAAGGGCGGCAGGTCGGCATGAATCGCCACTGCGGCCACGTTGCGCATCTGAATACGCGTGCCCGCTGGCACGGTAATACCAAACTGGGTCAACATGTTATTGAAGGTCTGCACAGTAAAGGGTGTCTGGCTGGTCTGGTCACCCGAACCGTCCAGACCTACTACCAGACCATAACCAATCAGTTGGTTGGTGCGCACGCCGGCAATGCTGGCGATGTCCTTGAGCCGTTCAGCCTGTGCCAGCGGACTGGTCAACAGGATACAAAGGCATAACAGCAAGCTGCGCATGCGCATGACTCCTAAAAGGGCCAAAGGGGGCTGAGGAAGAACTGACTTAACCAGCCAGGCTGGCTAGCGTTGGCAAAGGCACCCGTGCCCGAGTAGGCGATGCGGGCATCGGCAACCCGGGTAGAGGGAATGGTGTTGTCTGTGGCCACGTCATCACTACGCACCAGGCCCGAAATACGGATCAGTTCGTCGCCGTTATTCAAGGTGATCCACTTTTCGCCGCGTACCCGCAATATACCGTTGGGCAATACTTCTGCGACGGTAACGGTGATGGAGCCGGTCAGGCTGTTACTCTGATTGGCCTCCGAGTCACCATTGAAAGAGCGGTTGCCGCCCATATCCACACCGAGATTCAATCCCTTGGCACCCACTACGTTGCCAAACAGGGTCGGGTTGGCGATCTGCGTCGAACTGTTCTTGCTGATCTCGTTGTCAGCACTCTTGCTCGCCGCCATCCGCTCTTGCAGGGTGATGGTGATGATATCGCCTACGCGGTGCGCCTTGCGGTCGTCGAACAGGTTCTGATTGAAACCGGGCTGATAGATGGCACCGTTGTTCAAGGCCTGGGGCATCGGCGTGCGCGGTAGCACCGGCGCATAGGCCGGATCGTCAGCGCGCGGCGGCATTTGAACGCAAGCGGTCAGGACCGCTATCAGACAGCACACACCAGAGAAGCGCAGCATTTTCATCTCACATCACTCCGCTCAGAGGTTCTGACTGATGTATTGCAGCATCTGATCGGCGGTGGAGATCACTTTGGAGTTCATTTCGTAGGCGCGCTGGGTGGTGATCATGTTGACCAACTCCTCCACGACGCTGACGTTGGAATTTTCCAAGGTGTTCTGCAATACCGTACCTAGACCATTCTGACCTGGGTTGCCCGCCTGTGGCGCGCCACTGGCGCCGGTTTCCAGGAACAGATTGTTACCTATCGACTGCAGGCCCGCAGGGTTGATAAAGTCGGCGGTCTGCACGATCCCCAGCTGCTGAACAGCCGGATCACCAAACACGGAGACGCTGACGGTTCCATCCTCACCGACCGTGAACGTTTGTGTATCCTCGGGCAGCACAATGCCGGGCTCCAGCGGAAACCCGCTGGACGTGACGATCTGCCCATCAGCATCCAGATGAAAGCTACCGTCGCGGGTATAACCGATATTGCCGTCAGGCATGAGAATCTGGAAAAAGCCGCGGCCGTTAACGGCCAGATCCAGCGGTTGCTCGGTGGTCTGCAGCGACCCCTGAGTAAATATCTTCTGTGTACCGGCCACGCGCACACCGGTACCTAGCTGCAGGCCTGAAGGCAACTGAGTGTCCTGGGTGCTCTGGGCACCAGGCTGACGCTTGATCTGATACAGCAGATCCTCGAACTCGGGCCGATCACGCTTGAAACCGGTGGTCGCCACGTTGGCCAGGTTGTTGGAGATGGTCGTGAGCATGGTGTCCTGAGCGGACAACCCGGTCTTGCTGACCCAAAGTGCTGCGTGCATGTGTTTCTCCTTGCGCGTCAGTTCACTGACGCGCCTTATCAGAACTAGCTGAGTTGCAGAAGTCGGTTGGTCGTGGTGCTGTTTTCTTCAGCTGTGCGCATCATTTTGATGTGCAGCTCGAATTGGCGTGCCAGAGACAACATCGCCGTCATCTCTTCCACTGCATTGACGTTACTGCTTTCCAGAAAACCGGTGGCCACCCGCACGAAGCCGTCGGCGGGTTGTTCCAAACCACCGGGAACGCGCATCAACCCGTCTTCACCCTTGCGCAGAGCTGCCGGGTCAGGATTGACCAGCTTGATGCGATCCACCTCCGCCAGCACATTGGGTGCTTCGCCCAGGGCGCGGATGCTAATGGTGCCGTCCTGGCCAATCTCGACCTTGTCCGCCGGTGGCAGCGCGATGGGCCCAGCATTGCCTAATACCTGCAGACCGCTGGACGTACGGAGCAAACCGAACGCGTCAATATTCAGACTACCGGCGCGGGTGTAAGCTTCAGTGCCGTCTGGCGCCTGCACGGCAATCCAACCATCCCCTTCCACCGCCAGGTCCATGTCCCGGCCGGTCTCCATCATGCTGCCGGAAGACATATCAGTGCCGGGTCTTTCGGTCATGGCATAAGCACGGGTGGGCAGCGTTTCTCCGAACACCGGCATTGAGCGGGCCTGTTCGAAATCACGCCGAAAGCCAGTGGTGCTGACGTTGGCCAGATTGTTCGCATGGGCGCGTTGCGCCAGCATATTCTGGCTAGCGCCGCTCATGGAAATGAATAAGGATTTGTCCACGCTCTACTCCCGTTCTGACAAGTAATTGCCGCTTTCGGCGCTGTCAAAGAGAATAATGCACAGTTCATGCCATGGATGAATCTTAGGTGTTAAACGTTTTAAATCAGAGACTTGGAAATGGTCCAAGAAAAAAGCGGCAAAACCGGCAAGCTTTCGCCTGCGGTTTTGCCGCCTTCACACCGAACCGCTCGGTGCGGGACCTAGTCTTATCTCAAGTTAATAATGGTCTGCGTCACCGCATCTTCCGTCTGAATAGTCTTGGCGTTGGCCTGATAGTTACGCTGGGCAATGATCAGGTTGATCAACTGCTCAGACAAGTCGACGTTGGACTGCTCCAGTGCGCCGGACTGGATCGCGCCCAGAGTGCCTGACTGAGGAGCGCCAACGACCGGCTCACCTGATGCAGAAGACTGCGCCCAGGCAGTGTTACCCAAGGGCGTGAGGCCCTGCTGGTTGGCAAAGTTGGCCAGTACTACCTGCCCTTGAGTACGGGTCTGACCGTTGGTATAACGCGCCACCAATAAGCCTTCTTCATCGATCGACAGACCAGCCAGCTCACCAGTAGTAAAACCATCTTGTACCACGGAAGTGACGGCGAAGCTGGAAGCAAACTGGGTTGTGCCTGTGAGATTAATGTCAAACCCTGCCCCAGCATTCGCTCCGGTGGGCTGGCCTGCCGCATCCAGAGGGTTCCAACCATTGATGGGGCTTGGCGTCAACGGCTGCGGCGTGGTTAGCATGCCCACCGAGTCAAAGGTGAGCTGAGTAGGCTGCGGAGCAAAACCGGGATCAGTTGGCAACTGATTACCGGGCACCTGCCGGCCATCTATCAACGTAAACATATCCCATTCGTTACCGTCGGTCTTGACGAAATATTTGGTCAGCGTATGTGGGTTGCCAAGACTGTCAAAAACGTTAACCGAGGTGGAACTGTTATAGGTGGACGAATTGGTCGGATCGAAGGTAGCTTGTGCCGCATTTTCGGCCGCTTCTATCTCTAGCGCAGTGGGATTAGCAGGGTCTGCGGCTGTAGCAATGGAGGCATCGTAAGCCTGCTGCCACACCGGAAGGCGAACGTTGGTGGAGTTCAAATTGATGGTCGACTCAATCTGGGTGGTCGCATTCGGATCAGCCGAGCGAGTATCCACACGCAAATCGGTCTGAACGCCCTGGTTGATCTGTCCAGTAACCGCATTCACCGCAAAGCCCTGCAGGCGCGCACCAGTATTATTGGTGATAAAGCCCTCACGATCCGTACCAAAGTAACCTGCGCGAGTGTAGGAGAGCGCACCCTGATCACTGGTGACAAAGAAGCCGTTACCATTGATAGCCAAGTCCAGGCTGTTCTCGGTGAAGTTGATATTACCCTGAGTAAACTGCTGGGCCACGTTACCCAGAAGCACGCCACTGCCAATGGCATTGCGCCCTGAGCCGAGAATAGAGGCGGCATAGACGTCGCCAAATTCGGCGCGTGAGCCCTTGAAGCCAACCGTACCCGCGTTGGCTATGTTGTTACCGGTGATATTCAGATCGGATGATGCCGCCCGGATACCACTCAAACCGATATTAAAAGACATGGTAATACTCCTTGCCGATTCGTTGTCGGACGGCTGTTACTGACTGATTGAATACACGTCGGATAAGTTGATGCTGCCCAGGCCGGCGACGTTCAGAGTCATTTGCCCACCCGCCCCATTACCCAGAGAAACGCTGTCCACGTTAGCCGGCAATAGCGTAGCCAATTGCTTGTTCTCACCATCGATGGTCGCCTGGGCTTCAAACTTGTAACGCCCTGGCGGCATGATGTTGCCGCTACCGTCGGTACCATCCCAGACAAAATCATGCATGCCGGTATCTTGGGCGCCGAGGTTGATGCGCGTCACCAGGCTACCCTTGTCATCCAGCACGTTGACATACACATTGGTGCTCGATTGAGGCAACGCCAATTGGCCTTTCAGACCTTCCGTGGTATCGACCATGGCCTTGTCGGTAGGCACGATCACCTTGCGCCCCACCAGTGATGAGGCCTGCAAGGCCTGTGAAGACTGATAACCGCTGAGCAAGGCCTCCATCGAGGAGTTCAAGGTACCAATACCCTCAACCGTGCTGAACTGCGCCAACTGTGCAATAAACTCCCCATTCTCCTGCGGAGATAGCGGATCCTGGTTATTTAACTGGGTGACCAGCAGCGTCAGAAACTGATCCTTACCCAGCTCGCCGCCCTGAACTTCACGGCTGTCATCCCGGGCATACTGATCCAGAACACTGGCGCCGGTACCGATCGAATTGGCAATACTCATGGTCAAAGCACTCCTGTTACTGACCCAGCGTCAGAACGCGTTGCAGCATGGTTTTGGCTGCATTCATGATTTCAACGTTGGTCTGATAGGCGCGCGATGCGGACATCATGTTGGCCATTTCTTCTACGACGTTGACGTTCGGGTAATACACATAGCCTTCTTCGTTAGCCATCGGGTGATCTGGCTCATAACGTGCTTGCAGTTCTGCGTCGGATTGCACGATACCGCGCACCTCTACGCCGTGCCCCGACTGGTCTTCGCCAGCAAACAAAGACTGACCCAGGCCCTGCTGCTGATTAAACACGGTGGAAAATACCGGGTTGCGGGCCCGGTAGGTTTCACCCACGCTGCTGGATACGGTCTCGGCATTGGCAATATTGCTGGCCACGGTATTGAGCCGCACAGACTGGGCGCTCATGCCAGAGCCGGCGATAGTGAACACATCACTTAAGGACATAGTTACTCTCCACGCAGGGCAGTCATCAGCCCGGAAAATTTGCTGTTGAGAAAGGTGAAACTAGCCTGGAAGCGGATGGCGTTATCCGAGTACTGCGCTTGCTCTATCTGACTGTCCACAGTATTACCGTCAACCGCCGGCTGCAGCGGCGTACGGAAGCGCAGGCCTGCAGCCTGGTCAATAAGACTCTCGGCATTCAAATGCCCGGTGTGAGTTTGAGCAGCACTGAACGAGCGGCCCTCGCCCGTCTGCTGGGCTTGTAGCACGCTGGCAAAGTCCAGGTCTCGGGCCTTGAAATTGGGGGTATCTGCGTTGGCTATATTATTGGCAAGCACAGCCGCTCGCTGACCGCGAAACAACAGGGCCTGCTCATGTACTCCCAGCGCTTTGTCGAAATTGATACTCATACGGCATTCCTCAGGATGGCAACAGATGGCCACACAGCGTCTCTGCCGTTAGTCAAAGCAATTGCCATGCCAAAAAAATAATACGTTATTTTTCAATAGGTTATTATTTTATTAAACCGCGAGCGGCAAGAATTTACCGCGCACGGCAAACCGCAGTAGACACACTGAAGGGGGCAATATAAAGGGGGCGATACGGGAATTGGAAAAACAATGACAAACCCTGCCGGAACAGACCGCAGGGCTCGTTATAAAGCTAAGTTACTTGGCTTGGTAGACAATACCAGGGCTACACTGGACCATCTGATAAAGCTCAGGCAAGCCATTGAGCGCTTCGGAAGCACCCAGCATCAGATAGCCCCCAGGCTTCAAGGTGGCATGAATGCGCTTGAGAATATCTTTCTTCAGATCCGCTGAAAAATAGATCAACACATTGCGGCAGAACACGATATCGAACTTGCCCAGCATTGCGTAACTGTCAAGCAGGTTCAACGCGCGGAACTCTACTCGACTGCGAATTGGCTGTTTAACCGTCCAACGACCAGGCTTGGTCTGGTCAAAAAAACGTGCCAGCCGATCAGTAGACAACCCTCGGGCAATAGACAGGCTGTCATACTCTGCCGACTTGGCCGCGGTGAGAATGCCGCCCGAGAGATCGGTCGCTACAATCTGCGCCCCACCCCGCAACTGACCGAGATTGGTCCGGTCAAATTCGTCAATACTCATGCTCAGGGAATAGGGTTCCTGCCCTGAGGAGCAAGCAGCAGACCAGATGCGCAACCGCTGGCCGGGATTTTCCTTGATAAACTCGGGGATAAGCCGGTTCTTCAGCACCTCGAACGGGTACACGTCACGAAACCACAAGGTCTCGTTGGTGGTCATCGCGTCCACCACCGCCTCGCGCAAACCTGCTCTGGGCTGCGACTGAATGCGGCTGACCAGCTCACCCAGGCTCTTGATTTGATGTTGCTCAAGCAGCCGGTTAAGACGACTGGCTACCAGGTACTGCTTGTTGTCGCCAAGCACAATGCCGCAGGCTTTCTCCAGAAATTCGCGGAAAACCTGAAAATCTTTGTTCGCTGATGTCACACAGCCCATCCCGTTCTCAAGTGAGTTCCAGCCCGTAGAGTTGCAGCATCAGTCATTGGTCTTATCCGCGTAATGCATGCAGGCGATCAATTACCCGTTGAGCGAGCTCGTCGGGCTTGAACTTGGCAAGAAAATCATCCGCGCCGACCTTTTTGACCATCGCCTGATTGAACACGCCGGACAAAGAGGTATGAAGCAATATATGCAGCCCCGCCAACCGCGGGTCATTTCTGACCTCCGCAGTCAGGGTGTAGCCATCCATCTCAGGCATCTCGATATCCGACACCATCATCAGCAATTCGTCTGTCACCTTGTCGCCTTGCTCGGCCATCTTACGAAGGTAGTCCAGCGCCTGCTGGCCATCGTTCAACGAAATCACCTCAACGCCTACCTCCTGCAGGCAGCGGGCCACCTGTTTGCGCGCTACGGAAGAATCATCGACGATCAGCACACGGCGCGCTGTCGCCTCGGTATGCGTTTGCTCGTCAATCACACCGGCGGTGATAGTTTCTACCGTGGGCACAACCTCGGCGAGGATCTTCTCTACATCTATTATTTCGACCATCTGTTCGTCAACACGGGTAACTGCCGTTAGATAGTGATCGCGACCCGTACCCCGTGGCGGCGGATGAATGTCAGACCAATTCATGTTGACGATGCGCTCCACCGAACGCACCAGAAAACCCTGCACGCGATAGTTGTATTCGGTGATGATAACAAATGCCGTGCTCAGATCACTCAGCCCCGGGCCACCGGTTGCCTTGTTCAAATCGATAATAGGCAGGGTGCCGCCGCGAATATGAGCAACCCCACGCACGACAGGATTCAGCCTGGGTAGCAGTGTGAGTTTCGGGCACTGCAACACTTCTTTGACCTTGAACACGTTGATACCGTAAAGCTGGTTCCCGGCAAGCCGGAATAACAGCAATTCAAGGCGGTTCTGACCGACCAGTTGGGTGCGCTGGTTGACCGAATCCATTACGCCTGCCATGGGCAACTCCTTATCGATAGAGGGCTATGCGGCACACATCTTGCTGCATAGTTACCGTAACTCACGTAACGGCGTTTTATTGACATACGCCAACCCTTTTGCCATCAAGGTTCATTGTATGCGTTTTCTAACCGGGTGCGCGGCATTGCCAATATTTTTTTGCGCTGGCCTTTCAGCCAACCCGCTGATTGACCAGCTTATCGGCGCGACCACCGCTTTTCTTGAGCAGGAAGTTAAAACTCATCTGGACCGTAGTGCGCGCGAGGCTCGCTATGAGGTCACGGTAAATCGTCTGGATCCCAGGCTCCGCCTGCCCTTGTGCCCAGCAGATGCGTTATCCGCGAGCCTCGAAAGTCCGGCCGAGCCCGTCGGTCGGGTGACCGTGCGCTTAAGTTGCGAAAGCGAGGTGCGCTGGCGACTGTTCGTGCCCGCGCAGGTCAGCCTGTTTCAGGAAGTGCTAGTCATCACTCGCCCGCTTGGCCGGCACAGCCTGATCAAGCCAGAGGATCTAGCGATGCTGGAGCGTGATACTGGGTTACTCGGCAATGCCTATCTCACCAACCCCCAGCAGGTAGTTGGTATGCGCCTGCGCCGCCAGATCAGCGCCGACAGTGTGCTAACGCCCAACATGCTGGAACAGGATGAAGTGGTCAAGCGCGGCGACAAAGTGGTCATCAGCGCAGCCAATAGCCAAGTGTCGGTACGCATGTCTGGCGAGGCATTGGAGAGTGGCAATATCGGTAGTCAGATCAGTGTACGGAACGTCCGCTCCAGCCGCGTGGTCAAAGCCAGAATAATGGGGCCGGGTCAGGTCGAGGTAGCTATGTAATGCAGCAGATGACATTGCAGGTGGATCAGGTATGATCAGATTCTCGAACATTTTTACGCGCCTCGAGCCGACCGAAGGCTCCTTGTTATTTCCATATAACAATGTGCGCGCTGTCACACAAAATAATCCTAAAGTTCTGAAGTTGGCGGCCGTTAACGCTACTAGCACAGCATTCAGATTCTGAGGAAAACAGAATGGTTATCGATTTCAACACATCCAATAGTGCCGGTCGCAGCGCGCAGTCAAGCGCCGCAAGCGCCAAGCGCGATGCAACCGAAGCGGCACGCCCGGCTGAGCAGACTGCTGCCGACCAAGCCGTCAGTGCTGAAAGCGGCGTAAAGTTGAGCTCCCAGGCGCAGCAGTTGCAGGCGATCGAAGAGCGTATACGCGACCTGCCAGAGGTTGACAGTGCGCGCGTGGCTCAGATTCGCCAGGCAATCAGTGATGGCTCATACCAGACCGACAGCGCGCGTATTGCAGACAAGCTTCTGGCCCTCGAGGAATAATTCGGAGTACCATCCAGAAGCTTTGCTGCCACTCGAAGCGGAGAACCCGGATGGAACACCTGAATACGCTTTTTTCTGCCGCAAAAATTGATGCAGAAGCTTTTACTGCGCTACTCGACCAGGAACACAAAGCCCTTGTCGACCGTGATATGCCCGCCCTCGAAGAGCTGCTGGCGGAGAAAGCTCCGCTGGTGAGCGCTCTGTCTCAGCATGATCGCGCCATCATCGCCTATTGCCAACAAGCGGGCATTCAGCCAGGCGAGAGCCTTGAACAGCATCTGGCTGTCACGCAACCACTAACGCTTCTGAGCACTTATCAAGCTTTCAAAGAGGCCCTGCAACGCTGCCAGATTGCCAACGAACGCAATGCCCGGCTGATTCGGCATAGCCAGCAGGCTACCGCTCAATTACTCGACCTACTGCGCAATCAGGGCGAGTCAAGTCAGAACATCTACGACAGTCAGGGCCTTGCCAGCAAAAGTGGCACCCCACGCAACCTGACCAAGGTATAAAGCGTACATTGCAGCGCACCATGATGTTGTCTGGCCATGGTGCTGTATAGTTCTTGCTTGATTTTCTGATATCGAGAGTCGTCAGTGTCTACCTTATTCGACCAAGAAGCTGGTCCACAGCCACCACGCGAAGTACGCTCCGCGATAGAGATCCTATCGCTCCTGAAAAATATTCAGCAGCGTCACGATCCACTTATCATCACCTTTACTGATCGCACTCAGCGCTTTCAGAGCTTTATCGTCAAGATCGATACCGACGCCAAGCAGCTTTGGCTCGATGAACTGATTCCCCGCGAAGGCGACCGTTATGCCGTCATGGGCGAATCCTTCCGCGCTGAGAGCTGGATTGACGGTGTGCATATCCGTTGGCAATGCCTGGGCGTCCAGAAAGTAATGCTTGACGATGCGCCGGCCTACCGTGCCCCGCTACCTCAAGAACTGATCTATCACCAGAAACGCGGAGCCTTCCGTGCCGCAGTGCGTCGTAGCCTGGATGCCAGCATTGGTATTGTTCACACAAAGCGGGCTGTGGCTCTAACCGGCAGCATTATGGATATTTCCGCCACTGGCTGCAAAGCACGGATGCCCGGCGATTGCAGTCATCTGCTGCCGCCAGGTGAGGAATTTGAGGCCAGCTACCTGCAATTGCCAGATAACGGCAGAAGTGCGCTAAACCTGGAAGTTCGACACGCTGTCTATGATGCCGTCAGCGACGAAACCCACATAGGCTTGCGATTCAAGCAACCCACCCCGCTCGTGCAACGGCAGATTGACCGCTTCGTCAACTTCCTGCAGCGCGAAGCGCGACGCCTGGAAAAAGACGACCTGTTCTGAGCCTTGCGCTGGCGGTGAGTATAGCGCTACCCATGTAACACCCGGCCGAATCAACCCGGCCGGTGGTCGTCCTGATCTTCATCCCGTTCAGAAGCCTTGACGTGACCATCATCGCGCATCTGCTCTTCCACCATGTGTTCTTCCACCCGCGGGTCCATCGCCGCCGCCAGCGACGAGCTCACCAGGTTACCCGCTGCGGGCATAAAGTGAATCGGTGCGTCCTGAACCAGATGCTCCCCGCTGACCGCTTCCGGCCTGACACGCAAGACCAGCACCAGGGTGCAGCAGGCCATAAACACATACAGCATGTGCGCACCCATGGTTTTCATCAACACCGAGCCCAACAAGGGCCCTACGCTGGCACCCAGGCCAAAAGTTACCAATAGCATCGCTGACAGCGGCACCCGATCATCGGGCTCAACATGGTCATTGGCCAGCGCCACCGCCAATGGGTACAAAGTGAACGCGAGAACGCCAAACAATCCGGTCAGCACCATCAAGCCAACCGAAGACAAGGTCGGCAACGCGATCAATAGCGCGACGCCAGTCAAAATAATCGCGTTGATCTGGATCATCCGGCTGCGATCCAGCCTGTCTGATAGCCACCCCACCGGCCACTGCGCCAGCAAACCGGCGCCGATAGTGACCGCCATAAAAATGCCGATATCCGAGGTAGCCAGTCCGGTCGACGAAGCAAAAATAGGTGCCAGACCGTAGAACGCGCCTAACAATAACCCTGAGACGCCAACCGTGGTCAACGCCAGAGGAATGCGCTGGATAAACAGTCGGATCTTCATCGGCGCCGGATGCAACGGAGCCGGGTGAATTCGATTGGTCACCGCGACCGGAACCAGGCACAGGGAAAAGCACATGGAGACAATCAGCAAATGGCGAATATCCAGATCCGGCATCACCGTGAGCACTACCTGCCCCATCGCAAGACCGAGAAAGGTAACCGCCATATAACTGGCGAAAACCATCCCGCGTTGATGGGATTCAGCCTGCTCATTTAGCCAGCTCTCGAGCACCATGTACTGACACATCATTGCCATTCCGACGACCAGCCGCAGCACCAACCAGAATTCGACACTGGACGTCAGTGCGTGGCCCAGCACCGAAGCGGTTACCACCCCGGCGCTAGCGACAAAAGCGCGGATGTGACCCACCCGCGCGATAAGTCTGTGACCAATCGAGGCCCCCATTACCAGGCCAACGTAATAGCCGGTCATCAGCAAGCCAATCCATATCTCGCTAGTGCCATCCGCCGACAGACGCAAGCCGAGATAGGTGCCGAGCAGGCCACTACCCAACAACATCAGCAAAGTGGCGAAATACAGTGAAGAGAAGGCAGTAAGACTTCTGGGCATCAAAACTCCGGCGTTAAATCAAAATACATAAATAGTGGCTGATGGTCAGTTTAGAACAACAATAGAAATAGAAAGATGACACCGACTGGAGTAATTCCAGCTGGCTATTCATCATTTAATCATTGGTTTTATCGGGGGGCACAGCAAAAACGACGAAGCTGGCTACCTGCGTGCAGACCGCAGAGACAGCAACTCTTTGGACATCTGAACCAGCGCCGATGATAACACCGGCAGCAAGGCAAATACAGGAACCTCGGCGGAAGCTTCCCCCTTGCGTCAGGCAGAGCGTTTTGTTCACGCTTTTTTAGGTAAGCTCCAACTCCACCCTATTGCGCCCACCCTCCTTGCCTTGGTACAGGGCTCTATCTGCTCGGGCGATAGCGACACTCAGATCTTCTCCGGGGCGATACTCGCTAACCCCTATACTCAGCGTGACCGACAAGGGCATCCCATCACACTCCCATTGATCTTCCTCCACAGCAACGCGAATGCGCTCAGCGGTGAGCAGAGCCTGCTGAGCATCAGTATCTGGCAGTATGGCTAGAAACTCTTCTCCGCCCCAGCGCCCGAGCGAGTCCTGAGTGCGGAGTACGGATGCCAACACGACACTCATCCTCTCCAGCACCCGATCACCCACATCATGCCCATAACGGTCATTGAAGTGCTTGAAATGGTCTATATCCAATAACAGGAAGGTGAGTCGCAGCGGATTGCGATCACAGCGGGCAATTTCCTTTTCGGCCAGTTCGATCAAATGCCGTCGATTGAAGAGCCGGGTCAAGGAGTCGGTAGTGGCCATGAACTGAAGTTTTCGCTGGGCGCTGCTGACGGTATTGACGTAGAACAGCGACAGATAGCTGAACATACAGAACACCACCGTCAGATTGAAAAGAAATACGCCCAGCAAGGCATTCGATGAAATCGGCTGCAACGGCTCGACAAACCACATCATCGCGAACAGCAATACGTAAAATGCCCATAATCCGGCTACCGCCTTCCATGCTTTGGTCGCGGTCATTCCGGCGAACAAAGCGGGTATGAACATCAGCAGAAAATAGTGAAAGCCACTGTCCCAGCCGATCAGCAGCGTTCCCAACGCGGCATGTATGATTACCTCGGTCCAGATAAGCGCGATGGCAAGCCCGTTACGCCGTTTGTTGATCAGATAAAGCGCCACGAGGTACAGACTCACGCTGGCAACGTTGATCCATGCCAGAATGGGGGAACCGAGCAGATGAAACAGAAAGAAAAACGCTACGTCGACGCTGGCGGCCAGTTGACAGCAGCGCCGAGCTAGTTGCCAGAACTGCGGGCGCGAATGCTTGTTCCGCGCGTCGGGTGCCTGTCTCGGCTCATCTTCTTGTCCCTGTGCCATGCCGCAATTCCATGCTTTGACCGTTTTAGCGGCCTGATTATATCGCTCTCACGCGGCGCAGACGCGATGGACGCGATGTAGATAGCACCGATTATAGCTCAAAGCCATATCAACAAAACCTTACTTATGTCGCTCAACACTAGCCATATAACTGACTCCAATTTTGCCGACAGATTAACCTTCACAGCAGCGCAGAGGCGCATTCTCAACAACCCCCAACTTTGCCTGTTAACTGATCCCCTTGCTGCCCTATTATCCCGTTACGCTTAACCAAGCTGACGCATAGGAGAAATATATGAACATCAGACCGGCTGACCTGTCTGACCTGCCTGACCTACTGCTTTTCGAACAAGCTGTCGTTGCCGCCGAACAGCCCTACAACCCGGAAATTCGCGACAAGGCTCGTTATTACGACCTTGACCGGCTGATCGCCGATGAACTGTCTCTGCTGCTGGTGGCAGAATTGGACGGTGTGCTGGTCGGCTGCGGCTATGCGCAGATCCGCGAATCAAAGGCCCATCTGCAGCATACCCGGCACAGTTACCTGGGTTTTATGTATGTGCAACCGGCGCATCGGGGCCAGGGCATCAACCAAAATATCATCGACCGACTGCTGGCCTGGAGCAGAGAAAAACAAGCCCTGCGTTGTTATCTGGACGTGTACGCCGGCAATGCCGTAGCGATCCGCGCTTATGAAAAGGTTGGCTTCAACAGCTCCCTGATTGAGATGAAACTGTGCCTCGACTAACCTATGCTGCCAACCTCAGTGAATAATCTGACTCAAGAACAGCCTGGTCCGTTCGTTCTCCGGATGATTGAAAAACTTTTCCGGCTCGGCTTCCTCGACAATCTCGCCCTTGTCCATAAAGATCACCCGGTTTGCTACCGTGCGGGCAAAGCCCATTTCGTGGGTAACGCACAACATGGTCATGCCATCCTCGGCCAGACCGATCATGGTATCGAGCACCTCCTTGACCATTTCCGGATCCAGTGCGGAAGTGGGCTCGTCAAACAACATGATCTTTGGCTGCATGCACAGGGCGCGAGCAATCGCCACGCGTTGTTGCTGGCCGCCGGACAATTGCCCCGGGTACTTCAGCGCTTGCTCAGGAATCCGCACCCGCTCGAGAAAATGCATGGCCAATTCCTCGGCTTGACGCTTGGGCATTTTGCGCACCCACATCGGTGATAAGGTGCAGTTCTGCAATACCGAAAGATGCGGGAACAGGTTGAAGTGCTGGAATACCATACCGACCTCACGGCGCACCGCTTCAATGTGCTTGAGGTCATGGGTCAGTTCGGTACCATCGACGATGATATGCCCCTGTTGATGCTCCTCCAAACGGTTGATACAACGAATGGTGGTCGACTTGCCCGAGCCTGACGGCCCGCAAAGCACGATGCGCTCGCCTTGCTGCACGTCCAGGTTAATGTCTTTAAGTACATGGAATTGACCATACCATTTGTGCACGCCCTGCATCTGGATCATGCTCGCACTGCCGGCTGGGTTCGTCGTGGAATCAGTCGCTATGTCAGTCACTTCTAATGCTCCTAATGCTTGTGGCCGGTGTCCAGCTTGTGCTCCAGATGAATGGAGTAGCGGGACATACCGAAACAGAAAATCCAGAAAACCAACGCGGCAAAGACATAACCCTCGGTCGCCATACCCAACCAGGCGGGGTCGGTAGTTGCCTGTTTGATGCTGTTAAGCAGGTCAAATAGCCCGATGATGATCACCAGGCTGGTGTCCTTGAACAACGATATAAAGGTGTTGACGATGCCCGGGATAACCATCTTCAGCGCCTGCGGCAATATCACCAGGCCCATTACCCGCCAGTAGCCCAACCCCATAGCTTCTGCGGCTTCGTATTGGCCCTTGGGGATCGCCTGCAAACCGCCGCGAACTACTTCGGCCACGTAAGCTGACTGGAACAGAATTACGCCGATCAGGGCGCGCATCAGCTTGTCGAAGCTCATACCTTCCGGCAGGAACAGCGGCAGCATGACTGATGACATAAACAGCACCGTGATCAAGGGCACACCGCGCCAGAACTCGATGAAGGTCACGCAGATCACGCGAATGGCCGGCATGTCCGAACGGCGACCCAGTGCTAGCAAAATGCCCAGCGGCAAAGCCCCGGCAATGCCAACTGCGGCAATCACCAACGTCAGCATCAAGCCACCCCACTGGCTGGTGCGCACATGCTCCAGGCCAAACCAGCCGCCACTAAGCAGGCAATAGGCGATGACCGGATAGATCAGCAGAAAAGCGATACCGTATAGCCCCTTGCGCGGCATTGCTGATACAAATAGCGGCGCCGCGCCGACGATCGCTAGCATCGCTGTCAAATCAACCCGCCAGCGCAGTTCGGTCGGGTAAAAACCGTACATAAATTGCCCGAAGCGCTGCTGAATAAATACCCAGCACGCACCTTCACTGGCGCAATCGGCGCGAGTCTCACCCACCCAGTCGGCCTGAAGGAAGGCCCACTGAATAACCGGCGGCACAATCAGCCAGATCAGATACAGAGAAAACAGTGTGAGCAGGCTGTTGAACCAGGAAGAAAACAGGTTTTCTCGCAACCAGGCAACGACGCCAATGGCCTGCCGAGGCGGCGGCATATCCGGTTTGAATGTGTGAGTTTGCATGGCTGTTCCTATCGCTCGATCAGCGCAATGCGCTTGTTGTACCAGTTCATCAGCATCGAGATGCTGATACTGATGGCCAGATAAACGCTCATAGTGATGGCGATCACCTCAATTGCCTGCCCGGTTTGATTCAGCACCGTACCGGCAAACAGCGAGACCATCTCTGGGTAACCAATCGCCGCAGCGAGTGAGGAATTCTTTGCTAGATTCAGGTACTGGCTGGTCAGTGGCGGAATAATGACCCGTAGCGCTTGCGGAATAATCACCAGACGCAGCGTGCGGCCTGCAGGCAGACCCAGCGAATAGGCAGCCTCGGTTTGGCCATGACTTACCGACTGAATACCCGACCGGACAATCTCGGCGATAAATGCCGCGGTGTACATGGTCAGCGCCAACGTCAGCGCTATAAGCTCGGGAATCAGCACCCAGCCATTGCGGAAGTTGAACCCCGTCAACTCCGGTACGGCCCACACCACCGGCGAGCCAGCCACCAGGACCGCGAGTCCAGGAATAACCAGTAGGATACCCAGGGCACCGAGCGAAACAGGAAAAATTTTGCCACTCGCCTCACGACGCGCCTTGGCCCAACGGGCCAGCACCACGATCGCGACGATTGAAATCACCAGAGCCCCCATAAACAACCCAAAGGTTTCTGACAAGTTCGGCGACGGCATATACAGGCCACGACTGTTGAGAAAAAAACTGTCCAGCACACTCAGGCTTTGACGCGGCCCAGGCAGGCTAAGCATCACCGCGAAATACCAGAACAGGATTTGCAATAAAGGGGGAATGTTACGGAAGATTTCGATGTAGACAGTCGCCAGTTGACGCATCAACCAGTTTGGTGAAAGTCGTGCCACGCCAAGCAAAAAACCCATCAGCGTCGCCATGACAATGCCGATCACTGACACCAACAAGGTATTGAGCAAACCGACCAGGAACACCCGCCCGTAGCTGTCGCTCTCGGTATAGTCAATCAGATGCTGGGCAATCCCGAACCCTGCGGTGTTATTGAGAAAAGCAAAGCCGGTAGTGATGCCGCGCTTTTCCAGATTGGTCATGGTGTTGTCGTACAGAAACCAGCCCATCGCCACCACCAGCACAATGGCCAGCAGCTGGAACATCCACGCACGCACCTTAGGATCGGTCCAGACCGAACCACGCGGGCGAGGTACTTTTGTAGCAATTTGCATAGAAGCCCTCATAGAACACCCACGCCCGCGCGAGCAGGAATGGGGTTCACATCATCGGAACACTACCAGCGACCCGGGGATGGGCCGCCGGTTCTGATCGGATCAGCGCACTGGCGGTGCGTACTGGATCCCACCTTGGTTCCAAAGGGCGTTGAGGCCACGCTCAATCTTCAGCTCGCTGCCAGCGCCAACATTACGCTCGAAGCTTTCTTCATAGTTGCCGACCTGCTTGATGATCTGATGAGCCCAATCTTTTGGTAATTTCAACTCCTTGCCGTACTCACCCTCGCCACCCAGCAGGCGAGAGATATCCGGGTTGGCGGTGGATTTAGCCATTTCATCAACGTTCTCGGACGTAACACCCAGCTCCTCTGCATTCAGCATTGCAAACAATGACCACCTGACGATATTGAACCACTCATCATCGCCCTGACGCACTACCGGACCCAGGGGCTCTTTGGAGATGACTTCCGGCAGAACGACGTAATCGTCCGGCGAGCCGAGTTTGATGCGTTGCGCATACAGCTGCGACTGATCGGAGGTCAGCACATCACAACGGCCTGATTCCAGCGACTTGGCGCTTTCGTCGGACGTATCATAGGTGATGGGCGTAAAGCTCATGCCATTGGAGCGGAAGTAGTCTGCCGCGTTCAGCTCGGTCGTAGTCCCGGCCTGGATACACAGTGTCGCGCCATCCAGCTGCTTGGCACTCTTGACCCCGAGCTTTTTGTTTACCAGAAAGCCTTGACCATCGTAATAGTTGACGCCGGTGAAGTTCAGACCCAGGCCCGCATCACGCGAACTGGTCCAGGTGGTATTGCGCGAGAGCACATCGACCTCGCCAGACTGCAGTGCCGTGAAACGCTCCTTGGCTGTCAGCGGGCTATAACGCACCTTGCTCGCGTCACCGAACATGGCGGCGGCTACGGCACGGCAGACGTCAACATCCAGGCCCAGATACTGTCCTTTTTCGTCGGCATAGGAGAAGCCCGGCAGTCCGTCACTGATACCGCATTGCACAAAACCTTTTTTCTGAATCGCATCCAGCGTAGCACCCGCGTTAGCCAGACTGCTGACGCCCAAGGCGGCCGCAGCCGCAAATACTGCCAGAGTGGTTTTCACCGTATTCATGCAAAATCTCCAATTTTTTAGTATTAGTAGAGGAGTCTCTTCTCCGTTGCCCGCGCCTTACAGAGCGGGCGCTCCAGCATGCAGGCAAAGCCGTCATGCTGGAGCGGAATTACCGTTGAACTGGCTCGAGACCATTGGCTATACGCCAATCTCAGTCCAGACAGACACTGCAAGGGCTGTACCAGTACAGTTAAGTTCATTGCAAAGAATCTTTCACGGTCAAAACGTTTAGCATTGCGACATATTCGTTACAGATTCCGCTATATACGACTAAAGGACTGCCTCATAACAGAACAGACGCCGCCCTAAACGGTGCGCACGCCGCGCAAAAATGGCGCGACGACGGCATTCCGGTTACCTGTTGGGAAGTTTGGGAAGAATGAGTAAAGCCGGACGCGTTCGTTTAGCCCTTTCCTGATTTGACTCAGGCGAGCCATCAGAGCAGTTGAATATTGCCTTTGACCTGACTGGCCTCAAGACGCACGGCGATAAACTTGGAGGCGGGGGTGAAGGAGCCCGCGCCATAGCTATCCAGTGCTACCAGCGGGTTGGTTTCAGGGTAATAGGCTGCCGCCTGACCCAGCGGCACATCGAATGCCAGTAATGCGAAGCCCTGCACCCGCCGCTCGATGCCGTCGTCCCAAAGAGCTATCAGATCAACCCTCTGCCCCGGCTCAAATCCCAGGCGCTGGATATCCCGAGCATTGACAAACACCACCTCACGGGTGCCATGCACCCCGCGGTAACGATCATCCAAGCCGTAGATCGTGGTGTTGTACTGGTCATGGGAGCGCAACGTCTGCAGTATCAGATCAGGTGTCTGACCGGTGGCAAGCACCCTTTCATGCAATAGAACTGCCGGCAGCGCATTGGCGCTGAATACCGCCTTAGCCTGCGGCGTATTCCAACGTAGCGCGTTGACCGGATTCGGCAGATGAAAGCCGCCGGGCTGCGCGATCCGCTCATTGAATCGGTCGAAGCCTGGAATCGTCTGACTGATAAGCTCGCGAATACGTGCGTAATCGTCTATCAGGCTGAGCCAGTCGACGGGGTAATCCCCTAGTGTGGCTTGGCCTATCCCGGCAATAATCGCAGGTTCCGAACGCATCGCGGCAGACAGCGGCGGTAACTGTCCATAAGAGGCATGGATCATACTGAACGAGTCTTCCACGGTAACCGCCTGCGCTCCGCCCTGCTGCAGGTCGATATCAGTACGCCCCAGGCAGGGCAGAATCAGTGCATCAGCGCCTGGCATCAAGTGGCTTCGGTTAAGTTTGGTGCTGATCTGCACGGTCAGTGCACATTGCTGCAATGCTTGATGGGTGCGTGGGGTATCCGGAGTGGCTTGGGCAAAATTCCCCCCCAGCGCAACAAACACCCGGATCTGGCCTGAGAGCATGGCATTGATTGCTTCAACGGTGTTATAGCCAGCCTGCCTGGGTACCTGGAACCCAAACTGTTGTTCGATGGCGTCCAGCAGAGCCTTCCCTGGGCGCTCGTTAATGCCCATGGTACGGTCACCCTGAACATTACTGTGGCCGCGAACCGGGCAGACGCCAGCGCCTGGCTTGCCCAATTGGCCGCACAGCATCTGCAGATGAGCAATTTCCTGAATAGTTGCGACTGCATGATGGTGCTGAGTTATACCCATAGCCCAACAGATGATGACTTTATCGCAATGACGATACCGTTGTGCGGCTTGCTCGATGTCCTGCAATGTCAGACCGGATTGTTCAACAATCTGATCCCATGGAGTGTCATCCAACTGCGCCAGGTAGCCCTCCAACCCGTGACATTGCTGCGCGAGAAACCCCCTGTCGAACACCTCCATAGCGCCGCTATTTAACGCCTCCTGCTCCCACTGCCAAAGATACTTGGCCATGCCGCGCAAAGCGGCAAAATCCCCGCCCAGTGCCGGGCGAAAGAACGCGGTATTAAGCGGTGAGGAACTATTACTGAGCATCTCCAATGCCGACTGCGGGTGCTGGAAACGCTCAAGCCCGCGCTCCCGCAGGGGATTGAAGCACACCACCTGAGCGCCACGCTTTACTGCCTCTTTTAAAGGCTCCAGCATGCGTGGGTGATTGGTCCCTGGATTTTGACCGAAAATGAATATCCCATCGGCCAGTGCAAAATCGTCCAGGGTAACCGTGCCTTTGCCAGAGCCCAGAGCCGCATCCAATGCCACCCCGCTCGCTTCGTGGCACATGTTCGAACAATCTGGAAAGTTATTCGTGCCCAGTGCACGAACAAACAATTGGTAGAGAAAGGCAGCCTCGTTACTGGCTCGGCCCGACGTGTAAAATGCCGCCTGATGAGGGCTTTCCAAGCCAATCAGATTAGCCGCCACCAGCTTGAACGCCTCGTCCCAGCTGATCGGCGCATAATGATCTGTAGCCCGGTCGTAGCGCATTGGTTCAGTCAAGCGACCCTGGTATTCCAGCCAGTAGTCACTCTGCTGCCGAAGCTGGCTGACGCTATAGCGTGCAAAAAAAGCCGCATTCACCCGGCGCCGCGTCGCTTCCCAGTTAACCGCCTTTGCGCCATTTTCACAAAATTTGATATGCGCTGACTCGCTTGAATCACCCCAGGCACAGCCTGGGCAGTCAAAGCCGCCGTGCTGATTGGTCTTGAGCATTGCGCGCAGGTTTTTAACCGGCTGCTTGCTATCCAGCCACGCCAGACTGACGCTGCGCAATGCACCCCAACCCGCCGCAGGGCCTGTATACCGTTTGTAGCGTGCCGTCATGCGCTATCTCTCGCTGGAAGGGGCGTATAAATTCTGGGGGTGGCGTCATGCGGCAAATGGATCAGGTTCAAACCGTACCGGCTCGCCCACTCCACACTCAGCGTAGTGGGCGCAGACAGACTAACCAGGGTAGCCAGGCCGACGCGTATCGCTTTTTGGATCAGCTCAAGGCTACAGCGACTGGTGACCACCGCAAACCCCAACTGAAAATCGATCTGCTGGCCGTGCAAGGCGCCAATCAACTTGTCCAGCGCATTGTGTCTGCCAATATCTTCCCGACAGAGAATAATATCGCCTTGGGCATCCACATACAGAGCAGCGTGCATAGCCCCACTGGCGCGGGCAAGCGCCTGGAACCGACTGATACGCTCGCGCAGCTGATTAAAATGGCTAGCCTGAGGCAGAGCACGTCTAATCATGGGCTTGAGTTCGGGGAGTGCTTGCGCCATCAGCTCAACGCCACAGAGACCGCAACCGCTCGTTCCGGCCAAGCTACGGCGCTGCTGCTTTAGCGCGCTAAAGGCGCGGTTGCTGATGTGTATTGCGGCATGGCGATCAACCCCAGCGCCTGAAATATCCACTGCGTAGATATCGTTTGCAGACTCGACCAGGCCATTGCTCAGACTGAAACCTAAGGCAAAATCATCCAGATCAGATGGCGACACCATCATCACCGCTTGAGCTACACCGTCATAACTGAGCGCTAACGCGCACTCCTGCGCCAGAACGGCTTCTCCCCTGGTCGATGCAGCATCGATCTCAATGTACTCGTGCGCAGTCGTATCGGTAGGCCGTGATGTGCGTCTAGCCAAAGAGTCATTAATGCTGCCTGGAGGATCTGCTCCGCGCGTCATGGCGGGACCACCTGTATCTGGACTGAATCGCTCTAGCCTAAGTCTTAGAGGCAATTACGTCCATCCAGCGTCGACAACGGGGCGTACAGTATGTGGTTTTGTAAAGAAAAAGCATCGGCCAAGGATAGGCCAGAAAGGAACTGTGAATGTCTGGTGCGCGAGCCCGGATTCGAACCGGGGACCTACCGCTTAGGAGGCGGTCGCTCTATCCAGCTGAGCTACAAGCGCAATAAGGGAGTTACCTGAGGGAACCATGTGCTAACAGCACAGTCATCAACAGTGCCGGCATATTAACTGAACACGGGTTGCCTTGACCACCCGCAGAAGTCATCGCACCACATGGCGGCAACGAATGGTTGCAAAATGCCACCTGTCGGAAATACGTCACAAATTAGAGGCATTTTTTTGTCATCTACTGACATTACTGCATGAAAACAGGTATAAAGACCGGAATTGGACCTTTATCTTGCAGTCAGCAGTACGGGTGAGCAAATTGTGAACTTGTGGCTAAACTGACTGAAAAAGGCGACTGGCGAATTCCAATTGGCCAGTATCGATTTTATTCTCTTAAGCGATTAATGTTGCCCATATGAAAACTGCTACCCAACATTACACAAGCCGTACTGCTGACAAATTTGTCGTTCGCCTGCCTGAGGGTATGCGCGAACATATTGCTGAAGTTGCCAGGCAGCATCACCGCAGCATGAATTCAGAGATCATCGCCAGGCTGGAGCATAGCTTGCTGGATCTCCCGACGCTGCCCGAACAACCGTCTCGTCAGCTATTGAATGACAAACAGCTCGATGAGCTCAGCCATCCCGAACGCGATCTATTGCTGCGCTTTCGCGAGATGAGCCGTCGCCAGCAGAATGCACTGCTTGCCTTGTTACCCGGTGAAGAACAGCAGCAAGCCTGAATCCGCCGCCAAATAATCATCGCATCAAGGACCACAAAAAAACCGCTCGTTGAGCGGTTTTTTGCTTTCTACCAGCAGACTATCAGCCGACAAAGGCCAGCAATATACCAGCCGCTACAGCAGAGCCGATCACACCCGCGACGTTCGGCCCCATCGCATGCATCAACAGGAAGTTCTGCGGATTCGCCTCCAGACCTACCTTATTTGAGACCCTTGCTGCCATTGGCACGGCCGACACGCCAGCAGAACCAATCAGCGGATTGATTGGCTGCTTGCTGACGATGTTCATCAACTTGGCCATCAACACACCTGAGGCAGTGCCTACGCAAAACGCCACCATACCCAGCACCAGGATGCCCAGCGTAGTCAATTGCAAAAAGGACTCCGCAGACAGTTTCGATCCCACCGCCAAACCCAGACCAAGAGTTACGATATTGATCAACGCATTCCGCGAGGTCTCAGCCAAGCGTTCAACCACGCCACATTCGCGCATCAGGTTACCAAAGCACAACATGCCCACAAGCGGTGCGGCTGAAGGTAGCAGTACCGCAACCAGCAACAGCAGAACAAGCGGGAAGATAATCTTCTCGGTCTTGCTGACAACCCGCAGCTGAGTCATGGTGATTGCACGTTCTTTTTCGGTGGTCAGGGCACGCATGATCGGTGGCTGAATCATCGGCACCAATGCCATGTAGGCATAGGCTGCAACAGCAATCGGACCCAGGAGGTGCGGTGCTAGCTGTGAGGTAACGAAAATCGAAGTTGGTCCATCCGCCCCACCAATAATGGCGATTGACGCAGCCTCTTTCAGCGTAAACTCAAAACCTGGGATACCCCAGGCAGTCAGTGCCAGAGCGCCCATTAAGGTTCCAAAAATGCCAAATTGAGCGGCTGCACCCAGCAACAGGGTTCTGGGATTGGCCAGCATGGGACCAAAATCGGTCATGGCCCCGACACCCATAAAGATCAGCAGTGGAAACAACGTAGTCGGTAGACCGGCCTGATAGATCAAATAAAGCAGACCACCCGGATCCGCCATCCCCGCCACCGGCAGATTAGCGAGAATACCGCCAAACCCGATTGGAATAAGCAGTAACGGCTCAAAGCCCTTGCGAATAGCCAGAAAAATCATGCCCAAGCAGACCAAGATCATGATGACCTGGCCCAGTTCCACCTGATAAAGCCCAGTGGACTGCCATAACTGAAGAATATTATCCATCCAGATTCATCCTCAACCTATGGTCAGCAAGGTGTCGCCAACGCTAACCGCGTCGCCCACTTTGATATCGACAGAACCTACGGTACCAGCCTTGAAGGCCTGAACCTCGGTTTCCATTTTCATCGCCTCTAGGATGATTACCACATCGCCCTCTTCCACCACATCACCGGGAGACACCAGCACCTTGAAGATATTACCGGCCAAGGGCGCCTTCTGAGGCTCGCCGTCACCGGCCGCTCCAGAGGCAACAGCTGGCGCGGTTGGCGCCGCAGCACCCTCGCCCAGCGGCTTGATACCGGTGATATCGCCACCGTCAGCCACCTGAACCACAAACTCCTTGCCATTGACGGTCACCGTGTAGACATCGGGCTCGCCAGACTTGGCAGCAGCAGCCACTTCGTTGCCGGTCGGCACTGGCTCGAAGGCATCAGGATTGCCGCGATTTTCAAGAAACTTGAGACCAATCTGCGGGAACAATGCGTAAGTCAGCACATCGTCGATCTCATCCGCAGCTAGCTTGATGCCTTTTTCCTTGGCCAAGCCCTGGAGTTCAGCCGTCAGCTTGTCCATTTCCGGCTCAAGCAGATCGGCCGGACGGCAGGTGATCGCTTGGGCACCAGCAAGAACCCGCTCCTGCAGCTCCTTGTTAAAGGGAGCCGGCGCTGAGCCATATTCGCCCTTAAGGATGCCAGCGGTTTCTTTGGTAATGGACTTGTAACGCTCGCCGGTCAGTACGTTGATGACTGCCTGAGTACCGACGATCTGCGACGTCGGCGTCACCAGCGGAATAAAGCCGAGGTCTTCACGGACGCGGGGTATCTCTGCCAATACTTCGTCGAATTTGTCGCCAGCACCCTGCTCTTTCAACTGCCCTTCCATATTGGTCAGCATGCCACCAGGTACTTGGGCGACCAGAATACGCGAATCAACACCCTTGAGATTGCCTTCAAACTTGGCGTATTTCTTCCGTACTTCACGGAAGTAAGCTGCCACTTCTTCCAGCAGCAACAAATCCAGACCGGTATCCCGCGGAGTGTTCTGGAATATCGCCACTACCGATTCAGTTGGCGAATGGCCGTAGGTCATGGATAGCGAAGAAATCGCGGTATCGACATTATCGATGCCTGCCTCGGCCGCCTTGAGAATAGCAGCGGTAGAAAGACCGGCAGTAGCATGGCACTGCATGTGCACAGGAATGTTCAGGGTTTTCTTCAACCGCGAAACCAGATCGAAAGCTATATAGGGGTTGAGAATACCGGCCATATCCTTGATCGCGATAGAGTCGGCACCCATATCCTCGATCTGCTTGGCCAGATCAACCCACATCTCGATAGTATGCACCGGGCTGGTAGTATAGGAAATGGTGCCCTGCGCGTGCTTACCCTGGGCCCTGACGGCCTTGAGTGCGGTTTGCAGGTTGCGCGGGTCGTTCATGGCATCAAAAACACGAAAAACGTCAACGCCGTTCACTGCAGCCCGTTCAACGAATTTTTCCACAACATCGTCAGCATAATGACGATAACCGAGCAGATTTTGCCCGCGCAGCAGCATCTGCTGGCGCGTGTTCGGCATGGCCTTTTTCAGTTCGCGGATACGCTCCCAGGGATCCTCACCGAGATAGCGAATACAAGAATCAAAAGTGGCTCCGCCCCAGGACTCCACTGACCAGAAACCCACCTGATCAAGTTTGCCGGCGATCGGCAGCATGTCATCAAGACGCATGCGGGTCGCCAGAATGGATTGGTGAGCGTCGCGCAGAATGACATCGGTAATGCCCAAGGGCTGCTGCTTGGTATCGGTCATTGTTATGGCCTTTCTAGTTTTAAGATAAAAATGCGCAAATGGGTGTCAGGAGCGGCTGCGATGCTGCTTGATAGCCGCACCTATAACCGCGATCAATTCTGGGTCGATGCCTGCAGACGATGCCTTGGGGCGCTTCGCGGGTGCCCTGGGCACCGGAATGGCCTCCGGGAAGAAGCGCGTCAGCACCCGGGACATGACAGTGGTCACAACGACCAGAAGAATGAGGAATACAAACACTGAGCCCATGCCCAGCAGCATCAGTTCCGCACCTTCCATGATCAACTCGGACGAATTCATTGTCTCTCCAGCAATGATACAGCGCATCAATTGACGCGCCTTGGCAGAATCAACGGGACTTATTCTCCGGAGACATAGATCAGGTGATCGCCATTCTCCACAAAACCCATCCCGAAGGGTCGCAAAACCGGGCTAATGTATCCTGATGTGACATTTTTGGCAAACCAGGCGACATTCTTTTATAGCAGAAACAAGGTCGCCAACCCGAGAAAAATAAAGAACCCACCGCTATCGGTGATCGCCGTGATCAATACACTCGAACCCAGCGCAGGGTCGCGCCCTAGACGCATTCGCGCCAGGGGAATGACCACCCCCATCAATGCCGCAAGCAACATATTCAGCACCATCGCAGCCATCAGTACGATGGATAACGGAACATTGCCATAAAGCAGATAGGCGGTCCCTGCCAACACTACCCCCCAAAACCCACCATTGATAAGCGCTACGCTGGCTTCTTTGCGAATCAGCCTGCGCGCATGGGCTACCTGCACCTGACCCGTGGCAACGCCACGCACGATCATGGTAATGGTCTGGTTACCCGAGTTACCGCCAATACCTGCGACGATAGGCATCAGTGCAGCAAGGGCGACCAGTTGCTCTATCGAGTTTTCAAACAGACCAATCACCCTTGAGGCCAGCAGCGCCGTGCACAAGTTGATCGCCAGCCAGGCCCAGCGGTTACGCACCGACTTCCAAACCGAGGCGAAAATGTCCTCCTCTTCGCGTAGACCTGCGGCGCTAAGCACTTCTGCCTCATTTTCCTCACGGATATAGTCCAGCATTTCATCGATGGTTAAACGCCCCTTCAATTGGCCACGCTTATCCACTACCGGCGCTGATACCAGGTCATAGCGCTCAAAGGCCTGCACGGCATCCTGCGCGTCATCCTCGGGCGCAAATATTACCGGCGCTGTCGACATCACATCCGCCACAAGCTCGTCAGGCGAACTGACCAATAGCTTCTTGACCGGCAGCACGCCTTTCAAAAGACCGTCATAGTCCACAACGAAAAGCTTGTCAGTGTGATCCGGCAACATTTCAAAGCGACGCAGGTAACGGCTTACGACTTCTAAGGTGACATCATCGCGGATGGTCACCATATCGAAATCCATCAACGCGCCTACCTGATCTTCATCGTAGGACAAGGCTGACTTTAGGCGCTCGCGCTGCTGCGCATCGAGCGTATCCATTAACTCACGGACCACGTCACGCGGCAGATCTGGCGCCAGGTCAGCCAGCTCATCGGCATCCAGACTGGTGGCCGCAGCCATAATCTCCTGATTATTCATATCCGCGATCAAGGTTTCGCGGACCGCATCGGAAACTTCCAGCAGGATGTCGCCATCTTGCTCGGCCCGGATCAGTTGCCAGACCGCCAGCCGCTCCTCCAACGGCAATGATTCGAGAATGAAGGCAACGTCGGCAGGATGCAGCTCCTCCAGCTTGCGCTGCAGCTCAAGCAGACTCTGCTTAACGGCTAGCCCTTCAACAGACTCACGCGCGCCGCTACCCGCCGGAACCAGCACCTCGACAAGAGGATGCTGGTGTAGCAAAGACAGCACTTGATCCAGGCGATCCTGGAGGCTTTCGGGGGATTTTCTGTTGGGTAGTGGCATGACTGACGGTCCATGAAAAAGCCTGTAGCGGAGCCGAACTGACGTTCAGCCTGGACAAAACGGCCGAATATCGACGCATGAGGACGTTGCGCTTTCAATTCAGCCTAGCAGCTTGGTCTTCCAGCAGCATCGGCGCAACTGGAATTGCGCGCAAAAAAAAACCCACTGAATAATCAATGGGTTTCTTAAGTGGTGCACTCGGGAGGATTCGAACCTCCGACCGCTCGGTTCGTAGCCGAGTACTCTATCCAGCTGAGCTACGAGTGCATCGTGGGGCGTATTATAGGGATTGAAACTTAGCTGTCAAACGCTTTTTTCCTTTTGATTCAGAAACTAACGCTTAACCAAACCTTCCACAAACCCTATAACACAAAAATGGCGGAGAGGGCGGGATTCGAACCCGCGATACCCTTTTGAGATATACTCCCTTAGCAGGGGAGCGCCTTCAGCCACTCGGCCACCTCTCCGTAACACGCGCAAAATAGTACCTGCGCGCATTGCTTAATGCAATGAAAAACTTAACAAAATTAACTATTTGGTTCTTCATCCTTTTCCTTCTGGATGCGCTGGTAAATTTCTTCACGGTGAACAGCCACTTCTTTGGGGGCATTAACCCCAATTCGTACCTGATTACCTTTCACGCCTAGTACGGTTACGGTGACTTCGTCACCCACCATCAGGGTCTCACCAACCCGTCGAGTCAAAATAAGCATTCCATTTCTCCTTGCTCATGATCAGGACACAGCAGTCTGCAAAAAAGCCGGCTTGTTGTCTGTCAGCACCTCGCTGCGCTTACACATTGACAACAGGAACGAACAACTCGTTCGCTGAAAACCTGTTGCACGCTGTATCAAACACATCGCAGAGCGCTGCACAGAAGGGCACGACAGCCAGAAACCGTGCCCAAAAGCTGCGCTAACAATCCACCCAGCCCATAACCCTTACAAGTGATCTTCGGTAGCGGAGTCACCGTCCAACCCAAAAGCGGTGTGCAACCCACGAACGGCCAACTCAAGATATTTTTCATCAATCACCACGGAAATCTTTATTTCGGACGTGGAAATCATCTGGATATTGATGCCGTCGTCAGAAAGCGCCTCGAACATCTTACTCGCCACGCCTGCATGCGAACGCATGCCCACGCCAACAATCGAGACCTTGGCGATCTTGCTGTCACCAGCGACTTCGCGTGCGCCAATATTCTCCGCCACCTGGCGCAAAATATCTTCGGCCTTGCGAAAGTCATTGCGATGCACGGTAAAAGTGAAGTCCGTGGTGTTATCGCGAGACACGTTCTGCACGATCATGTCCACTTCGATATTACCCGCGCTGATCGGGCCAAGTATTTTGAAAGCCACGCCGGGGGTGTCCGGAACACCACGGATAGTCAGTTTGGCTTCATCACGGTTGAAGGCAATGCCGGAAATAACGGGTTGTTCCATTGAAGCACCTTCCTCGAGGGTAATCAGGGTCCCGGGACCCTCCTTGAAACTGTGCAGAACCCGCAACGGCACGTTATATTTGCCAGCGAATTCAACTGCTCGTATCTGCAACACCTTGCTGCCCAGGCTGGCCATTTCGAGCATTTCCTCGAAAGTGATCTTGTCCAGCCGCCGCGCGCTCTCAACCACCCGCGGGTCGGTGGTATAGACGCCATCCACATCCGTATAAATCTGGCACTCATCAGCCTTCAGCGCCGCAGCCAGAGCGACACCAGTGGTGTCGGAGCCACCACGCCCCAGGGTAGTGATATTGCCCTGCTCATCCACCCCCTGAAAGCCAGCCACGATAACCACCTTGCCGGCCGTTAGTTCGGCGCGAATGTTGGCATCATCGATATGCTGGATACGCGCCTTGTTATGTGCGCTGTCGGTGACAATCCGAACCTGCGAGCCGGTATAGGACACCGCAGGCACGTCGATGGCCTTGAGCGCCATCGCCAACAGGCCAATGGTCACCTGCTCGCCGGTAGACAGAATCACGTCCATTTCACGTGCATCCGGCTCGCCCTGCACCTGCTTGGCCAGCTCGATCAGGCGATTGGTCTCGCCGCTCATCGCCGAGACCACCACGACCAGGTCAGTACCACGCGCTCGGAAGCCCTTGATCTTTTCCGCGACCTGGCAGATGCGTTCCACACTGCCGACCGAGGTACCACCAAACTTCTGGACAATAAGTGCCATCTTGTTGCACTAACCCCCGTTGAGAAATCGGTTTAACCGACTGTTCCTTCAGTCATCCTTAGGGATGCCTGCCTGTGTTACTGCTGTTGCAACCAACTCAGCGCATCCGCCAGCGCGACATCCAAAGCCGCCGGATCGGTGCCGCCGCCTTGTGCCATATCGGGTCTACCACCGCCTTTTCCACCTACGGCCGCTGCCGTATTGCGAATCAGGTCGCCGGCCTTCACGCGGCTGGTCAGGTCTTTGGTCACTCCGGCGACCAGCACGACCTTGCCATCCAGCTCACCACCCAACAGCACCACTGCCGAACCCAGTTTATTTTTTAACTGATCCATCAGCGCCAGCAGCGATTTTCCGTCCTGGCCATCCAGACGTTTAATCAGCACCGGCAAATCGCCTGCCTGCTGAACTTCAGAGGCCAGGTCGGAGCCAGCGGCGCTGGCTGCCTTGGCCTTGGCCTGCTCCAGATCCTTTTCCAACTGGCGATTGCGCTCCAGTATTGCCGTCAGCTTGTCAAGCAAGGTTTCGCGGCTACCCTTGACCAGCTGAGCTGCCTGGCGCAACTGATCCTCCGCGGCCAACATGTACTCGATAGCACCCTGCCCGGTTACCGCCTCAATACGACGCACGCCGGAGGCAATGCCACCCTCGCTAGTGATCTTGAAAAGACCAATATCACCCGTGCGGGAGACGTGGGTGCCGCCGCACAGTTCCACCGAGAAGCCATCACCCATGGTCAATACGCGAACTTCATCGCCGTATTTTTCACCAAAGAGCGCCATGGCGCCCTTACGCTTGGCGGTCTCGATATCAGTCACTTCTATAGCCACTGGCGTGTTGAGGCGAACCTGCTCATTCACCAGCTCTTCCAGTTGACGCAATTGCTCGGGCTTGATCGCTTCAAAATGGCTGAAATCAAAGCGCAAACGCTGGCTGTCCACCAGCGAACCTTTCTGGCTGACATGCTCACCGAGCACTTGGCGCAGCGCCGCATGTAGCAGGTGCGTCGCGGAATGATTGAGTTTAGTGGCCTGACGCACAGCGGCATCGACCACCGCCTTGATACTGGCGCCTTTACTCAGACTACCCCGCACTACTACACCCTGATGCAAATGCGCCCCACCAGCCTTGGTGGTATCGCGTACATCAAAGCGCACACCGGCACTTTCCAAATAGCCGTTATCGCCAACCTGCCCACCCGACTCGGCATAGAACGGCGTCTGATCCAACACCACCACGCCAGTCTCACCATCGTTGAGCTTGTCCACCTCTTGGCCATCGCGCAGCAGCGCGACAATCGTGCCCGAGCCGGATGTGCCTTCATAGCCCTGAAAACGGGTCTGCACATCGATTTTCAATAGGCCGTTATAGTCGATCCCGAATTGGCTGGCGGACCGGGCGCGCTCACGCTGAGCATCCATCGCCCGCTCAAAACCGCCTTCATCGATACTCAACTCGCGCTCGCGGGCGATGTCTGCGGTCAGGTCCATCGGGAAGCCATAAGTGTCGTACAGCTTGAACACCACTTCTCCGGGTATCTCCGTACCTTTCAGGCCCGCCAGATCCTGCTCCAGAATCTTCAGACCCTGCTCCAGGGTCTTGGCAAATTGTTCTTCTTCACCCTTGAGCACACGCTCGATATGCGCCTGCTGGGTTTTCAGCTCAGGGAAGGCTTCGCCCATCTCGGCGACCAGTGCGGCAACGATCTTGTAGAAGAACACCCCCTGGGCACCCAGCTTGTTGCCGTGACGGCAAGCGCGGCGGATGATCCGGCGCAGCACATAGCCACGCCCCTCGTTAGACGGCAGCACACCATCAGCAATCAAAAAGCTGCAGGAGCGGATATGGTCAGCCACCACCTTTAGCGAGGCGGCGGCGTCCTGCTCGCAGCCAATGGCTTTGGCAGAAGCGGCCAGCAGGCTCTGAAACAGGTCAATTTCGTAGTTGGCATGCACATGCTGCATGACTGCGCTGATGCGTTCCAGCCCCATGCCGGTATCCACGCTGGGCGCGGGCAGCGGATGCATCACCCCGTCGGCGGTGCGGTTGAACTGCATGAACACGTTATTCCAGATCTCAATATAACGGTCACCGTCTTCCTCCGGACTGCCCGGCGGGCCACCCCAGATATCGGCGCCGTGATCATAGAAGATTTCGGTGCAAGGCCCGCAAGGCCCAGTGTCACCCATCGCCCAGAAATTGTCCGAGGCATAGGGCGCGCCTTTATTGTCACCAATACGCACCATATGCGCTTCAGGCACACCGACTTCCTGGGTCCAGATGTCGTAGGCTTCATCGTCAGAAGCGTAGACGGTGACCCAGAGCTTGTCCTTGGGCAGGTTTAACCACTGCTCTGAGGTCAGGAACTCCCAGGCATACAGGATCGCATCACGCTTGAAATAATCGCCGAAGCTGAAATTGCCCAGCATTTCGAAGAAGGTATGGTGACGCGCGGTGTAACCAACGTTTTCCAGGTCATTGTGCTTGCCGCCGGCGCGCACGCATTTCTGGCTGCTGGTGGCGCGGGTATAGGTGCGCTTTTCCAGGCCCAGAAAGCAGTCCTTGAACTGGTTCATACCTGCATTAGTAAACAGCAGGGTCGGGTCGTTCTCCGGAATCAACGAACTGGAGGCGACACGGGTGTGCCCTTTCTGCTCGAAAAAGTGGAGGAAGGCTTCACGGATCTCTGCGCTTTTCATAGGTCCCTTACCAGAATCGGGTGTGCTTGCGCTAGATGGCGCAGGCGGAATCAGGGACGCATTATATAGGCATCAGCGCCGCACATGCATCATGCGCACGGCTTAATCTCTCTATTGCCGCCATAGTCAGAGCGCCAACTCAGACGCCGTAAGGGTCGGGCAGATGAGCTGACTCACGCCCGACCAGCGATACCGCACGTACCAGGGTGCCGGCACGGAGTCGCAAACGCTCTGCCGCCTCTGGTGCAACGACCAGGGTGCCGGCAGCGACCCGTGCCGGGGTACTGATGATCCGGCAGTCAGGGCGGCTACGATTGTGCACCAAGTAAGATGTCGCCTCATCGCCCGGGGTACCAATCGACAGCAATAGCAACTGACTGTCGCGCACCGCGCGAATCTGCGCCAAGGGTGCCTCCAGAGTAGCGCCGCCGTCGAAGATATCGATATAACCTTGATAGGTCATACCCTCTTCTTTAAGCATGGCCAGACCCGGCTCGGAGTCTGGATGCACTTTACCAATCGCATCGCGCGCGGCCTGACTGAGAAAACAGGCGTACAGCGGAAAGCGCGGCATCATCTCGGCAATAAACGCCTTGTTGCCGATACCGGTCAGATAGTCTGCCTGGGCGAAATCCATTTTAAAGAAATGCTGACCCAGGCTGTCCCAGAAAGCCGACCGGCCCACTGCATCCGACAAGCCGCGCATTTCAACGATCACCTGTTCAGAAAAATGCGCTGCATACTCGGCCATAAACAGAAAGCGCGCCTTGGAAATAAGCCTGCCTTTTTCGCTCTGCCGATGTTCGGCCGGCAGATACAGCGAGCATAATGCGGTGGCCGCAGTCAGGTCATTGACCAGAAAGAGCGTTGGATGCTGCTGATAAACACCCAATTCGCGACTGGCCGTCACCGTCAGGCCCATGCGATAGCTGTACCAGGGTTCGCGCATGCCCGCCGCTGCCAGCATGCCGCTGGTGCCTATTATCTGGCCGCCCTGATCCTCGAGTACAAACAGATAATCCGCATCGGCTTGTTCGACCTGACCGAGAAAGCTGCGCTCCACTGTCTGTAGACGTCTGGCCAAACGCTCTTCACTGGCTGGAAGGGTCGTCAGGCCAGAGCCGGCATTGGCGGCCATCTGCATGAGCACCTGAAGGTCTGTCTGTCGCGCGCTGCGCACTAGCATGCTAAGCCCCCCTTACCAGGCGCAGACGATCGCCATTGCCGACCTGCAGCAAATCAGCATCGTGTTGAGACAACACCAGCGTCTCATTCTGCCTCCAGGCCAGATCCAGGCAGGCGGCACGGAAGCCACCGATGCGTTGATTTGCCACCAGCCAACTGCCCGTCGCTGCACCGGGAGAACCTATTTCGACCTCAACCAACTGGCTATCGCGGGCGCTGTGCAGCTCTCCAGTACGGGCATGGACTACAGGCCCCCCGTCAAATATATCCACATAGTTATCGGTCTCGAAGCCTTCGCGCATCAGCACATCAAAAATAGCCTGGGCGGACGGATGCACCTGGCCGATCACTTCCTGCGCGGCATCGGAAAGCATTGGCACATAAATCGGGTAGCCTGGCATCAACTCGGCAAGAAAGCTGCGTCCACGGCTGCTGCCGATCTGTTCCGCCTCACTGTAACTGACCGCGAAGAAATGCCGACCCAGCGCATCCCAGAAAGGCGCATTACCCTCCTCATCGCTGACGCCGACTATTTCTACCGAAGTGGATTCGGCGAAGCGCTGCGGGTGATTGGCCATAAACAAAAGCCGACCCCGCGCATTGAGCTCAATCCAGGCCGCTTGCTGGAAGGCAGGCTCCATATAGAAGCCGGCCAGCAAGCTGTGCCCGGTGAGGTCGTGGCAAAGTGAAAGTACGTGAATACGGTTGTGCAGGCCCAGCTCTCGCGAGGCATGTACAAACATTTCATTGCGAAAGGCATAGAAGGGCTCGGTAAAGCCTGCAGAGGCGATGATACTACTGCAACCTGCCAATTGGCCGGTCTGAGTATCTTCCATGACGAAAAAATAGCGTTCTTCGCCGCTGAAGCTGACGTCTTCGGCCATGGACGCTTCCGACACTTCGATGATATTAGCTAACCGCGCCGTATCAGCTGGCAACGCCGTCACGCCGACCGGGCTGGCGGCAGCCAGGCGTTCGATTTCAGGCAGATCAGTCATTCTGCTCAGGCGTTGAACCAGCATCTAGGTGTTCTCCGACAATCTAACCAACCAACCTGGCCAGGGCTTTGCTCAGGCGTCCAAGAGCGTCCTGAATATCTTCCTCAGGAATAATCAGACTGGGCGCCAGCCGGACCACATCAGGCCCAGCCTGCAATACCAGCAAGCCTTCCTGCTGAGCGGCTTCCTGAATCTGTCGCGCCTGACCCTTCCAGGCTTCGGAGAGCACCGCGCCGAGCAACAGCCCACTGCCGCGCACGCGGGAAAACACCGGATAAACCTCGGCAATGGCCAGCAGGCCATCGACCAATAACTGGTGGCGGCGTTCCACTCCCTCGAGCACTTCGGGCGTATTGACGATATCCAGCACTCGTTCGGCCACCGCACAACCCAGCGGGTTGCCCCCGTAAGTACTGCCATGGGTGCCCACGCCGAAGTGACTGGCCACCTTATTAGTGGTCAACATGGCAGCAATCGGAAAGCCGCCGCCCAGACTCTTGGCGCTGGTCAGAATGTCCGGCTGCACGCCGCTATGCATATAGGCATAAAGCTTGCCGGTACGACCCATCCCGCTCTGCACCTCATCGAAAATCAGCAGTGCATCGTATTTATCACACAGCTCACGGACCGCTTGCAGGTAACCCATGGCGGCGGGAATAACGCCCCCTTCGCCCTGAATCGGCTCGACTACCACCGCACAGGTGCGCGCTGACATCTGCGTCTCAAGCGCTGCCAGATCGTTGTATGGCACATGACTGATACCTTCCAGCGCCGGGCCGAAGCCCTGGGAATATTTGGGCTGACCACCCACACTGACGGTAAACAGCGTACGCCCATGAAAACTGTTGGTGCAGGCAATGATTTCGTTCTTATCCGGCCCGGCTACCTCATGGGCCCAGCGCCGCGCCAGCTTGAAAGCGGCTTCGTTGGCCTCTGCACCTGAGTTGGCGAAAAACACCTTGTTGGCGAAAGTCGCGTCAATCAGTTTGCTGGCCAGGCGCAGCGCCGGCTCATTGGTCATTATATTGGACACGTGCCACAGCTTGCCCGCCTGCTCGGTCAAGGCAGCAATCAAACCCGGATGGGCATGGCCCAGCGCGTTGACGGCAATACCGCCAGCCAGATCAATATACTCACGGCCCTGCTGATCCCACAGGCGGGAACCCAGACCGCGTACCGGGATCATGTCCACGGGAGCATAATTGGGCACCATGACCCGGTCGAAATCCGCCCGGCCTACCTGCATTGACTCTGACATTACCTGCTCTCCTGTCGCGGCCCTTTGAAGCAGCCTGTATTACTTACTGTATTAGTGCCTGTATCAATAGTACTCAGGTCTTTTAACTTTCCACTTTCGCACCGGTATCCACCGCCTGCTGCGCGCGGCGCTGATTGCGGTCTTCCCTGGGCGTGATACCGAAACAGTTTCGATAGGCACTGGAAAAGTGCGGCCCCGAGGAAAACCCGCAAGACAAACCGATTTGGATAATCGACTTGCTGGTCTGTAGCAACATCTGTCGCGCGCGATTCAGCCGCAACTCCAGATAGTACTGTGACGGTACGCTATTGAGATATTGCTTGAAAATACGCTCCAACTGGCGCCGAGAAACGCAAACATGTCGGGCGATCTCGTCCGTAGTCAGCGGCTCCTCAATATTCGACTCCATCAATATCACCGCCTGAGTCAACTTGGGATGCGTACTGCCCAGACGATTGCGCAGAGGTACGCGCTGTTTCTCGCTGCCATCGCGCAGCCGCTCGACAATCAGATCCTCGGCGACCAGCGCCGCCAGATCTTGATCCTGCTCCTCGGCCAGTATGCTGAGAAACAGGTCCAGCGTGGCCTGACCACCACTACTGGTCAGTTTGCCTCGATCACTCTCAAATAACTCATTGCCGGCAATAACGCTGGGGAAGCGTTCGCGAAATTCATCAATCAGCCGCCAATGCACCGCGCAGCGGTGCTCATCTAACAATCCGGTCATGGCTAACGGAAAAATGCCACCTTCCAGCCCCCCTAACACCACGCCTTCACGCGCCAGGGTCCGACATTGGTGGGTAAGTCCGGTGCTGAGGATGTCCGGCAGGTTCGCAGGATCGGCCACCAGCCACAAACGCGCGTAACCGCGCAGCTGTTGTGGGAGCAGCCTGGCCGGCAATTGCCAACCCTCCGGACTGCTCAGCGGTTGCTCGTTCAAGGTGAAGCAGTCAGCCTGATATAGCTCGGTTTCCGCCATCCTGTTGGCGGAGCGCAAGACAGACAGCGCTGGCATGACGGCACCCGGATGAGTACCCGGCCACAGCAGAAAGGCCACTCGCCGCAGCTCACCCGCCATGCACTGACCCGCAATCGCCATGCCAACCAAACATGATCCGCTTCAGTCCCGATTTTGCAAAAATGCATTGTGCCACAAGCGATGAGGACTGGCATCGGTGTCTACTACAAAAGCATTAAACCAAGCGCTAACGATCTACCGGCCAAAAAAAACGCACTGCCTTAGCAATGCGTTTTTTCATCAGTACTACTACATCAGCATTAAAGGATGCTTAACGGTAGGCTTCAAACAGCCCAGTTGCACCCATACCACCACCCACGCACATGGTCACGATGCCGTAACGCAGATTGCGGCGCTGCAGTTCGCGTACCAGATGACCGACCTGGCGCGAGCCGGTCATGCCAAATGGATGACCAATGGAGATCGAACCTCCATTGACGTTGTACTTGTCGTTGTCGATACCCAGATAATCGCGAGCGTACAGGCACTGGGAAGCAAAGGCTTCATTCAGCTCCCACAAGTCGATATCCGCCACAGTTAAACCGCGTGCTGCGAGCAGCTTGGGTACGGAGTACACCGGCCCTATGCCCATCTCGTCGGGCTGGCAGCCGGCGACGGTAAAGCCGCGGAAATAAGCCTTGGGCTTTAGACCCAACTCCAGCGCTTTTTCCAGACTCATGACCAAGGTCATGGAAGCACCATCGGACAGCTGCGACGCATTACCTGCAGTCACCGAACCGTCATCGGCAAATACCGGCTTGAGGCTGGAAAGGGCTTCCAGGGTGGTGTCAGGACGGTTGCACTCGTCCACATCCACTACGCCGTCGACGATGCTGATTTCACCGGTTTGCTTGTCCTGGACCTGGTACTTCACCGTCATCGGCACAATCTCGTCACTGAACAGGCCTTCTGCCTGAGCGCGCGCGGTGCGCTGCTGACTCTGCAGCGAATAAGCGTCCTGCATTTCACGGGTGACGTTGTAACGGCGAGCCACTACCTCGGCAGTCTGTCCCATGGGGTAATAGATGCCGGGCAGCTGTTCCTGCAGAATCGGGTTGTAAAGGTTGTCGGTATTTCTGCTCTTGGCGGTCATGGTGATCGACTCGACGCCACCGGCGACAATCGCCTCCGAGCAACCGGACGCGATCTGGTTAGCTGCGATGGCAATCGACTGCAGGCCGGAGGAACAAAAACGATTCAGTGTCATCCCCGCAGCGTGAATGCCCAGACCGGACAGCACTGCGACATTACGACCGATATTGTAGCCTTGGGCACCTTCATTCGAGCCTGCACCGACGATGCAGTCATCCACCAACATCGGATCGATACCGGTACGTGCAAGCAAGGCATTAACGCAATGCGCAGCCATATCATCGGGACGGGTGATATTGAATTTGCCGCGGAAAGACTTGGCCAGACCCGTACGGACGCTGTCTACAATAACTACTTCGCGCATCGTGATACCTCGGTGTTGGGTTAAGTTGGCGGCCCGCTGAGTTAGCGAGCCGTGCAAAGACCGCAAAGCTTAAGACCCACGCGCTGTGCGGTTAAGCATTATTGCTCTGAATGATAATGGTCCATACTAGCGCAAGCCCTCATATTTTGGCTTGCTCGATCCGTTTAGCAGCCAGCCGCGTCATCTCATCATAGATGACTTGCGGATCAGCCTGCTTGGCCGCCCAGGCCAGCCGGCCACTTTCATGTGGCAGGATCATGAACCGATCAGCGGCGCTTTCTTGATAAATAATGCCCGCAACGTCAGCAGCGCTAATGGGCGAGCTTTCCAGCAATTTGGCCACCTGTTGCTTGGCTGCCTGATCTGGCCCACGGAAGGAGTCCAATAAATTGGTCTGGAAAAAAGACGGGCATACCACATTCACTTTTATACCCAATGGTTGCAACTCCGCCAGCAAGCTTTCAGAAAGGGCTACTACCCCGGCCTTGGCCACATTGTAGTTACTCATGCCGGGGGACTGCATCAACGCCGCCATTGAGGCGATATTGATGATCCTGCCGCTGCGCTGACGCATAAGGATCGGCATAAAAGCCTTGCAACCCTTAACCACGCCCATCAGATTAACGCTGATCTGCCATTCCCAGTCCTCCAGCGACAGATCCCAAAAAAACCCGCCCGAAGAAACCCCTGCGTTATTGATCAGCACATCAATCCCGTCCATGCGCTCTTCGCATGTCTGCGCCAATGCTGCCAACTGACTAAAATCACGCACGTCACAACGCTGGCAGAAGCCATTGCCGCCCTCCTGCTCTGCCAACTCCAGGGTTTTTTTCAAGCCATCGGTCTGAAGGTCGGCAAGTGCCAGCCGCGCGCCATTGCGCGCATAGCACAGGGCCAGCTCCCTGCCCAGCCCGCTGCCAGCGCCGGTAATGACGACACGCTGCCCACCAGAATGCATATTTGCCTGCATGATCACGTCCTCTGCGGATCGCAGGGCGCTACCTGCGATGCATTTATTATTTTTGTCTCAGAATTACTGACAGAGTCAGTCTAACCATTCGGCAGCGCCGGGATGGGAGAAAATGACCATAATAAATCCGGCGAATAGGCTGGCGGTCTTCCCGCTTTGTTATGTCGGCTTCTGAGCAAGGCGCTGGTAATTAGCCTGATAACGCGCTTGACCCATGGCTTGAATCTGCCCATCGATCAACGCCTCAAAAGGCTTCAGCAATGGGGAAAAATCGGTTGCCGGCTCAATACGCTGCAACGCCTCGACGCCGGCCTCCAGCGTGGAAAGCGCGCCAGGCTGGGGCGCCTTGCGCAGGCGATAGCGGCTCTGTAAACCTTCCGGCAACGCGACCTTCGGCAGCCGCTGTAATAACGGATTCAGATGCAGGAGTTTGCGCGCCTTGCGCCAGGTTCCGTCAAGCAATACCAAGCGCCTTGGTCGCGCTAGTTCGACGGCGGCCCCCACCACCGGGACGCCTGTACCCGGAAACAGAATCTCGGTTTGCCAGCCTGGGTCCGCCAGCAAGTTATACCAGGGAGAGCCCTCAGCAAGAGTTTCAGTTATCAGCAAATGCGCTCCAGCCACTCCCGCTACCAGCAAGCGCGCAGTGTTCAAGGCATGGCGATGCTCACTGGGGTGCTGTATTACCAACAACTGGATGCACGTTGAGATATGCGGTACTAACGCACAAAGGCAATACCTGGCAGGACGCAAGCAACATTCGCAACGAGAGGGGGCGTTGGGATTCACGGGGACGCTTCACAGTGCGAGTTAGCAAGATGGGAAGGTCGATGGTAACGGCAAGCGGTTAAAGACACAAAAAAAAGCGGACAGCATGCACATGCTATCCGCAAAAGGCCTTGCGAGCCATGCACTGCATCACACTCTGTGGCGGAAAATCACCACAGAGTAGAAATCAATCAGGCGGATTACTGTTTTTGCGCTTTTTATGACTGTCGCGCCAGATGAACCAGACTACGCCACCCAGAAACGCGACCATCATAGCCACTGTCACTACACCGGCAACCACCACTTCATCGATAAACATGTCTTTTGCTCCTCAGCCATCCATGACCAAAGAATATCCCCACATTTACTGCGGCTTATTGATAAGGATCAAATCTGTGGTGCATTTATCGAATTGCGAGCGATTAAATCAAGACTTGCGGGGATTTTTCTTTTTCTTCTTCTTTGCAGGCTTGCCGTCTCTAGCTAGCGGCTTGCCGGGAATCGGAAACGCTTTCTCGAACGCCGAGCGCACTTCTTCCAGACGTGCGTCGTGCACCAGGTGCAGCCGCTCACGACGACGTTGCTGAAAATCGATAATGGGGGTATCGGTATCGTCTGCCAAAAAGCTATCCGCCACAGCCACGTTTGAGAAATGCCAGCTTAGCACCGCCTCAGACTTGAATGTCAACCAGCAAGCCCTTACTGGGCAGATCTTCCAGGTCCTGCCGGCCACTCATTGCGGACGCAGGCTGTCGCCTGGCTCGATTACGCCTGCGCTCAGGGTAACGCCCTGCATCACGCTGGCGCCGCTCACCCACTTCTGCCAGCGCCTCATGCACCGGTTCGGTCGCCACAGTCGGCTGAACCGTCCGTTTCGGCTTTATAACATCCTGTTGTGCTCCCACTACGGGAAGCCCGGGAATAAGCATGAATGCCTCGCTTGGCCTGACTCCTGTAGCAGACCATGATGTGAGTGACGCTATATACAACTAAAGCGCACACGTCTAAATGACCCTCCATGGATCACCTTCCTCTATATCGACCACGATTGTTCATTCTTTATCCAGCTAAATGTGAAGCAAGTCATATTATTTTCACAAAATCTGTCCCCGACAGAAAAATACGGGTTGTTCGCGGCGGTTTCTGCGCAGGAGTGGATCGGTTAATATAACCGCCTTTTTCGAATCGGCAGGAGAGTGACATGACGGTTTATACCCCCGGGCAACGCTGGGTCAGTGACAGCGAATCGGAACTCGGACTCGGTACACTGCTGTCACAGGATGACCGTTTGCTGGTCATGCTGTTCCCTGCTAGTGGTGAAACCCGTCATTACGCACTGCGTAATGCCCCTTTAACCCGCGTACGTTTTAGCCCGGGCGACAGCATCAGCCACCATGAGGGCTGGTTGCTGACCGTGTCGGATGTACGCGAAGAGGATGGTCTGCTGGTCTACAGCGGCCTGCGCGACGATGGCAGCGCTGCGGAATTCCAGGAAACCATGCTGGACAACTTTATTCAGTTCCGCCTGGCCAGCGACCGCCTGTTCGCCAGCCAGATTGACCCCCTGCCTTGGTTCAGCCTGCGCTACGAAAGCCTCAGGCACTATTGCCGCATTCAGCAGTCGCCGCTGCTCGGCCTCGCCGGGGTGCGCACCCAGCCCATCGAGCATCAACTGCATATCGCCAAAGACGTGGCCGATCGCATCGCGCCGCGGGTGCTGCTGGCCGATGAGGTTGGCCTCGGCAAAACCATCGAAGCGGGGCTGATCATTCATCGTCAAGTTCAACTGGGCCGGGTACGCCGCGTACTGATCGTGGTGCCGGAAAATCTCCAGCATCAGTGGCTGGTAGAAATGCGCCGGCGCTTCAATCTACGCTTCGCCTTGTTCAATCTTGACCGTTGCCAGGGCGCCGAAGACAACCCCTTCGAAGAAGAACAGCTGGCGTTGGTGGCGTTGGAATTTCTACTCGACAACCCCTTCGCGCGCCAGTGCCTGGAGGCCAGCGACTGGGACATGCTGGTAGTGGACGAAGCTCATCACCTGGTCTGGCACGACGACAGCCCCAGTGCCGAGTACACTTTGATTGAGGAACTGGCGCAACGGATCCCCAGTGTTCTGCTGCTGACCGCCACCCCCGAACAGCTCGGCCAGGCCAGTCACTTCGCACGCCTACGCCTGCTCGACCCGGATCGCTTTCACGACCTGCAGGCTTTCCGTGACGAAACAGCCAGCTACCGACCAGTCGCTGAAGCCGTGCAGTCACTACTGGAGGATGCCCCGCTCGATGCCAGTGAGCGCCAGACCATAAGCCAATGGCTAGGCGGCAGCGCCGATCACCTGCTGGATCAGCTTGAACAACCTGGCGATGACGCTACCGAAGCGCGTGACAGCCTGGTGCGCCAGTTGTTGGACCGGCATGGTACCGGTCGCGTGCTGTATCGCAATACCCGCGCGGCGATTGCCGGCTTTCCTGAACGTGAACTGCATCCACACCCGTTACCCTGCCCCGACATCTATCAGGATCTTGAGGGGCGTAGCGCGCTGTACCCCGAGGTGGCCTTTCAGGACCAACTGGAAAGTGCAGAGTCGCCCTGGTGGCTGGAAGATCCACGCGTTGACTGGCTAATCGACACGCTAAAGATGCTCAAACGCAGCAAGGTGCTGGTGATCTGCGCCCATGCCGAGACAGCGATGGATCTGGAAGGCGCCTTGCGTGTTCTTAGTGGTATCCCGGCCACAGTCTTTCATCAGGGCATGAGCATTATCGAGCGGGATCGCGCCGCGGCATTCTTTGCCGAGGAGGAGTTCGGCGCCCAGGTGATGATCTGCTCTGAGATCGGCAGTGAGGGCCGGAATTTCCAGTTCGCTCACCATCTGATCATGTTCGATCTACCGACCCACCCGGATCTGCTGGAGCAACGCATCGGCCGTCTGGACCGGATCGGTCAACAGCAACGGATCCAAATCCATGTGCCTTACATCGAAGACACCGCGCAGCAGTACCTGTTCAACTGGTATCAGCAGGCACTGAATGCCTTCGAGGCTACCTGCCCTACTGGCAACGCGATACAACACCAGTACGGCACCGAACTGCTGCAGCAATTGGATCATCCGCAGAATAATGAATGGCAGCAGTTGCTTGAAAATGCCCGCGCCAGCCGGCTGGCGCTGGAGCAGGAAATGCACAACGGACGTGATCGCCTGCTCGAGATCCATTCCCGTGGTCACGGCGATGCCCAGCAGATGATGGCCCGGATCGAGCGCCAGGATAACGACCCGCAACTGGCTATTTATATGGAGCGGCTGTTCGACGTGTTCGGTGTCGATAGCGAAGACCACTCCGACAATGCTCTGGTGCTGCGCCCCGGCGAACGCATGTTGGACGCCGGCTTCCCTCTTGGCGATGATGAAGGCGTGACTATCACCTATGACCGCGAGACCGCCCTGTCGCGCGAAGATATGCAGTTTATTACCTGGGAACACCCAATGCTGCAGGGTGGGATGGATCTGGTGTTGTCCGGCAGCATGGGCAATAGCGCGGTGGCGGTACTCAAGAACAAGGGCTTGAAACCCGGCACCCTGCTGCTCGAATGCCTGTTCGTCAGCGAAGCTATCGCGCCACGGGCATTGCAGCTGCAACGCTATCTACCGCCAACCCCGGTCCGCTGCCTGCTGGATATCAGCGGCAATGATCTGGCAGCCAAGGTCAGCTTCGAGACGCTGGATGGCCAGCTAGACAGCGTGCCTAAGCACCTGGCTAGCAAAATCGCCAAAAGTCAGCGCGACCTGGTTCAGGGCATGCTCAATCAAGCTGAAGTGATTGCCGAAGCACAGCATCGCCTATTGATGGAACAAGCCAGTCGACGCTTTGCAACGGATCTGGACGAGGAGATTGAGCGACTCAACGCGCTGCGTGCGGTCAATCCACTGGTACGGAGCGAAGAAATCGATACGCTAGAGCGCCACAAGACTGAGGGTCTGGCTCACATCGGGCACGCCAAGGTCCGCCTGGATGCCATCCGCATGCTGGTAGTGGGTTAATCAAAGCGGGCAGAGCAGCCCCAGAAAAACCTGCAATTGTTCGCGCTTGGCCATCGCATCGCGGTGGCCAAGCGCGATCAGCTCCTGGCAGTACTCCGCCTCGAACAGCAAATAACTGACGACGCTTCCGCCAGACGCGCGGGTCGCCCCGCTGCCACGCAGGAATGCGCGCAATGGTGCAGGCAGGGAGCGCCGGTGGCGGGCAGCGATAAGATCCAACGGCTCGCTCGGCGATATAATCAGCACCTCCACCTGTTGCACGCCGTTGCCATGCTCCTGCGCACCACGCGGCAGCAAGCCGGCCAGAAGGTTCATCCGCTCAAGCAACTCCAGGTCCGTCTCCAAATTATCAACGAAGGTACTATTGAGCAGGTGACCGCCAATCTGCGCCAGCGTCGGCGGCAAAGCACTGCGAATGCGCGGCCCGCGCCTTCCGCCAGCCGGCTCATTGGCGAGGTTGTCGGACACGCCTACCACCAGTACTCGATCTGCACCCAAGTGCAGTGCCGGACTGATCGGCGCGCGCTGGCGCACGGCACCATCACCAAACCACTCACGGTTGAGCTGCACCGGCGCAAACAAAAGCGGGATGGCGGCCGATGCCATCAGATGATCAAGTCGCAAAGGGGTTTGCACGCCAACGCGGCGATGCCGGTTCCACGGCGTAATGCGCTCATGACCCTGGTAGAAACAGACTGATTCTGCTGATTGATAACCAAATGCGCTGACCGATACCGCGCGCAGGTGGCCGCTGAGCAGAGATTCTTCAATCTGGCCAAAACGCAGACTCTTATCCAGCAAATGCCGAAGCGGCCGGTTATCCAATAGGGCGCTGGGATGCTTGCGCCCTACCCCCATCAGATTTGCCCCGGTCCAACGCAGCGCCTGCGCCAGCACTCCGGGCCAGTCGGCACGGTAGACTTGATGGCAGCGAAAATTCGACCACACCTCATGCATACGTTGCACAGCGTGACTAAAATCGGTCGCGTTGGTCGCCAGCGCCAACGCATTGATAGCGCCGGCCGATGTGCCACAAATCACCGGAAAGGGATTAACCTTCTGGTCAGGCAGCAGTTCGTTAATGGCTTGCAGCACGCCTACTTGGTAGGCGGCCCGAGCCCCACCACCAGACAACACCAGGCCGGTAGTGCCCGGCTTACATACCTGGCGAACCTGCGGCTCCGTCATCTGCGTACCTGACGACGCTTGCTCTTTTTCGCATAGGGCCGGCTTTCACCCTCTGGCCGTGTTTTAAAGCGTCGATGCACCCACATATATTGCTCGGGCTGAGCCAGAATTGCCTGCTCCACCCACTGATTGATACGTAACGCGTCCGCGATCTCGTCCTGGCTGGGGAAGTTCTCCAGCGGCGGATGCACTACTAGTTTGTACCCCCGCCCGCCGGCCAAGCGAGTCTGGGTAAAGGGAATCACCTGCGCCTTGCCCAGCCGAGCAAAGGTGCTGGTCGCGGTCACAGTGGCCGCCGAAACACCGAACAGCGGTACGAAGACGCTGGCCTTGCGCCCGTAATCCTGATCCGGCGCATACCAGATCGCTCTGCCGGCGCGCAGGGACTTGAACATCGCCCGCACGTCTTCGCGCTCGATGGCAACGGCATCGGCGTTATGTCTTTCCCGGCCGTGGCGCTGTACATAATCAAAAGCCGGATTGCGATGCTCGCGATACATTCCATCGATAGTCGCTTTCTGGCCAAGCAGGGCCGCACCCAGCTCCAGAGTAGTAAAATGCAGCGACATCAGCACAACCCCCTGCCCCGCTGCCCGCGCTTGCTCAAGATGTTCTAGCCCCTCGATCTGCGCCAACCTGGCCAGGCGATCTTTAGGCCACCACCAGGCCATGGCCATTTCAAACAACGCTATCCCATTGGAGGCGAAATTGGCCCTGAGCAGTTCGGCGCGGCGCGCCTCGCTCCAGTGCGGAAAGCACAATGCCAAATTCACCTGGGCAATGCGCCTGCGCTCAGGCATGCCCCAGTACATAGCCCAGCCGAGCAGGCGCCCAAGCCCGAGCAGTACCCGGTAGGGCAAGCGCACCACTAACCATAAAAAGCCCAGCCCCAACCATAGCAACCAGTACCGAGGCTGCAGCAGGCTACGACTGAAAACCGCACTACTCATAACGAACTGCCCATAAGAGAACCGTCATCGATGAAAAGGGCATTCTACCCAAGCCGCGCACTGCTTGCGATCAGCGCGGGCAATCTATATAAGTGTGCGCACAAACTGTGCTCTGTGGACCTGACATGACTGCTGATACAAACCTCGACCTGCTCGAACAAGACCCGGTATTCAATCTCAAGGGCGGCATGCTGACCGTCACCATTATTGAAGTAGTGCGCCTGGATACGGGACGTTTCGCCAAACAACTGGCCGACAAGAAAGAGCAGGCACCTAATTTTTTCAGCGATACCCCGGTGGTTATCAGCTTGGAAAAGCTCGACGCTCACATGAACTTGAGCACCCTGGCCGGGCTACTGCAAATCTGCAAGAACCACGGCCTGCTACCAGTAGCCCTGCGTGGCTCGGAGAATTTCCGCCCGCTCGCGCAACAGAGCGGGCTAGTGCTCATGCCGCCGGGGCGCGGCCGTGAGAAGCCCGCCGAGGTAGTTGCCGAAGCACCGCTGCAGGCACCAGAGCCGCAGCCCAGTGCCAACGTGCCGAACAAGATCATTACTCAGCCAATCCGCTCCGGGCAGCAGGTCTATGCTCCAGGGGGCGATCTAGTGGTGTTGGCCCCGGTCAGTGCCGGCTCGGAGTTGCTGGCGGATGGCAATATCCACGTCTATGGGCCATTACGCGGCCGCGCCCTTGCCGGGGTGCGTGGCAACACCGAAGCACGGGTTTTTTGCCAATCGCTGGAGGCCGAACTCGTGTCTATCGCCGGGCACTACAAAGTCGCTGAAGATCTGCGCAAAAGCCTGTGGAAGCAGGCCGTACATGTCAGCCTGGACGGCGACAGCTTGAAGATAGCCGCCCTATGACCGATACTGTGCAACCATTACGGGGTGCCCGCCAGCCGTAGCCTGAGCCAACTTCCAGGCAATTGCGAAACCTCTTTGCCGTACTGTTGTCATGACTGTTGTCATATAGGCATCAACAGTGCTTCCAACACCCATTCAATTACCGGACAGGAAGGTCATTTTGGCTAAAGTTATTGTCGTCACCTCAGGCAAGGGCGGCGTGGGCAAAACCACTACCAGCGCTGCCATCGGCACCGGACTCGCTCTGCGTGGATTCAAAACCGTTATCGTCGACTTTGATGTTGGCCTGCGTAATCTGGACCTGATCATGGGCTGTGAACGCCGCGTGGTCTATGACTTCGTGAATCTGATCAACGGCGATTCAAACCTGAACCAGACCTTGATCAAGGACAAGCGCTGCGACAAGCTGTTCATTTTGCCGGCCTCGCAAACCCGTGATAAAGACGCGCTGACCGAAGACGGCGTCGAGCGTGTACTCAATGAGCTGAAGGAAACTTTCGACTTTATCGTTTGCGACTCCCCAGCGGGCATTGAAAAAGGTGCCCATCTGGCCATGTATTTTGCTGATGAAGCCGTGGTCGTGACCAACCCCGAAGTGTCCTCGGTACGCGACTCCGACCGCATGCTCGGGCTTCTGGCGAGCAAGTCACGCCTGGCTGAAAAGGGCGAGAAGATCAAAGAACACCTGCTTTTGACCCGTTACAACCCCGAGCGGGTAGATAACGGCGAAATGCTTTCTGTCAGTGATGTCGAAGATATTCTGTCGATTCCGCTGCTTGGCGTCATCCCTGAATCCCAGGCGGTGCTCAAGGCCTCCAACCAGGGCGTGCCTGTGATCATGGATGAGGCCAGCGACGCAGGCCAAGCTTATGGCGACGCCGTCGACCGTCTGCTCGGTCAGGAAAAGCCCCATCGCTTCCTCGAGGCTCAGAAGAAAGGCCTGCTGCAGCGCCTGTTTGGAGGTCGCTAATGAGCCTTTTCGACTATTTCCGTGACCGCAAGAAAGCACCCTCTACCGCCTCTGTGGCCAAAGAGCGCCTGCAGATTATCGTCGCTCACGAGCGCGGACAACGCTCACAGCCAGATTACTTGCCACAGCTGCAGCAGGAGATCATCGACGTGATCAGCAAATACGTCAAGATCGACCGGGATCAGGTACACGTTGCCCTGGAAAACCAGGATGACTGCTCGATTCTGGAACTCAACATCACCCTGCCTGAACGCCCCTGAAGCGGGATTTCGAGCACTTGATCGGCGCCCCTGCACGGGGGCGCCCTGATGACCGCGCCCTGGTGATTCCATGCCCCTGACCAACATCCGCATCCTGCATGAGGATCCGGCTTTTCTGATTGTCTGCAAACCCTCCATGCTGTTATCAGTACCTGGCCGTGCCGAGGACAATAAAGACTGCCTGATTACCCGCCTGCAAGAAAACGGTTACCCGGAAGCGCGCATCGTTCATCGCCTCGATTGGGAAACCTCGGGCTTGCTGGTACTGGGTCGCAATGCCGACAGCCACCGCGAGCTGTCACGCCAGTTTCATGACCGCGAGACGCAAAAAGCGTATATCGCGCTGTGTTGGGGGCTGCCAGAATCAGATTCGGGGCATATCGACCTGCCGCTTAGCTATGACCCGCCCAACAAACCGCGGCATATAGTCGATCACGAATTCGGCAAGCATGCACAAACGTTCTGGCGTGTGCTGGAGCGTCATATCGACTACTGCCGGGTCGAGCTGACCCCCATTACTGGGCGCTCACATCAACTGCGCGTGCATATGTTGGCTATCGGCCATCCTTTGCTGGGCGACCAGCTATACGCCCACAGTCAGGCTCTGGCTGCCTGCCCGAGACTTGCCCTGCATGCCGCGCAGCTGGGCATTAGTCACCCGGTCAGCGGTGAGCCCCTGCTGTTTGAGAGCCCCGCTCCCTTTTGAGCTGTGACGTACACGAGGACCCTTCATGACCCACACCGCTATCAATCAGTACCTGGCCGATTTCATCCAGGCCTCGCCGACTCCTTTTCATGCGACGCAGCAATTGGTCCAGCGGCTCACCGCCGCCGGCTATCAGCATCTGGACGAGCGCACTGACTGGGCGCTGCAAGAGAGCGGGCGTTATCTGGTGACCCGAAATGGCTCGTCCCTGATTGCCTTCAGTCTCGGCCGGCCCGAGCAGCGGCATAGCGGCTTGCGGATGGTGGGGGCGCATACCGACAGCCCCTGCCTGAAAGTTAAGCCGCAGCCTGAACTGGAACAGCAGGGTCTTTGGCAGTTAGGCGTAGAAGTCTATGGGGGTGCCTTGCTCGCCCCCTGGTTTGACCGCGACCTGTCGCTGGCTGGCCGCGTCACCTTTCGTTCCACTGTAGGGCAATTAAGCAGCCAACTGATTGACTTCAAGCGAGCCATCGCCACCATTCCCAGCCTGGCAATTCATCTCAATCGGGGTGTGAACGAGGGTATTGCCATCAACGCCCAGACCGACCTTCCGCCTGTGCTTGCCCATTGCTATGAAGCTGGTGTGCAATTGCGCGATCTACTCAAGCTGCAACTGCTTGAAGAACACCCAGACTGCCTTGTGGATCAGGTACTGGATTACGAGCTCAGCTTTTACGATACCCAGGCACCCGCTACCGTTGGTTTACAGGGCGATTTTTTCAGCTCGGCGCGGCTGGATAATCTGTTGTCCTGCCATGCCGGCCTGACCGCGCTACTGGAAAGCGATGGCAGCCAGCCCTGTCTGCTGGTCTGCACTGACCACGAGGAGATCGGCTCAAGCTCTGCCTGTGGCGCTGACGGGCCTTTCCTTGAAGACGTGCTGGCACGTCTGCTGCCGGACAACGCCGAGCGCATCCGCCTGTTGCAGCACTCCATATTAGTGTCTGCCGATAACGCCCACGCCGTGCATCCCAATTTTGCCGACCGGCATGACGGTAACCATGGGCCGAAGCTGAATGCCGGGCCAGTAATAAAAATCAACAGCAACCAGCGTTACGCCACCAACAGCGAAACGAGCGCCTTCTTCCGTCATCTGTGTGATCAGGCAAACGTGCCGGTACAAAGTTTCGTGGTACGCAGTGACATGGGTTGCGGGAGTACCATCGGGCCCATCACTGCCAGCCGGCTGGGGGTAAGAACGGTGGATATCGGCGTGCCAACCTTTGCCATGCACTCGATCAGAGAACTGGCTGGCAGCCAGGACACGGCTTATCTCATCAAGGTGCTGACTCACTACTTTAACAGCCCGCAGCTTATTTGACCCGATTTGATCGGAACACAGTAGCGGCCAGCAGTGAGCTG
>TARA_R110002051_G_scaffold289798_1_pt1 | contig 145811 bp, 141 predicted proteins | sample TARA_R110002051 | Tara Oceans TARA_R110002051 (sample SAMEA4397023) | marine metagenome | biome: Polar Biome; feature: [MES] marine water layer (ENVO:01000295) within the mesopelagic zone...; material: water (ENVO:00002006), including particulate matter (ENVO:01000060) such...
AAAACAACTTGTTTTTTCTTAAACGCTACACTACCAGCACCAAGACTACTATTCCATTGTACAATTACAGTGTATAGGGTACCAGATTCACTATTAGAAATTATAGTGCCATTTGTGATATTCCAACCATCGTGTAAATAGCTGATACCATCATTATAGGTGTAGGTTTCTATACTACTTGGACTAACACTTGTCGGCCCTATAAGATTTTGAGCTATTGCTATTGTGCTAACGCTCATACTTAATATACAGAACAGTGTAACCTTTAATAATGTTAGGTTTTTATAGTCTTTCATTTTATCATTTTCTTAAAGGTTAGTGAAGTTTTCTATGATGAATATATAGTCTTTAAGCAGGTGACCGCTAGCGTCATAAATAATTAGGTGCATCGTTAGCTCTTCTGTAATGCCTCTGATGGTTAATGTAGCATTTGTATTATCTTCTGTAGTGAGCATATAACTTATGCTACCTATATTAAGTTGGGCATCCCAATTACCAGTAGTAGAAGTTATTTCGTATTGAGTAGATTGTGAAGAGAGGTTACTTATCTGCTCCCAAGTGAAGATTCCGTTTTGTTTACTTAAATTAGAAGTGATAGCAACATCAATATCGTTTATACTAACTATAAAACTCTCTGCTTCCCAATGCGTATTATTTTGTGAAAATGCAACTAATGTTCCCGTCAAAAAGCATAGTATTAGTGCGTTGTATGTATTTAAGAATATATATTTCATATCTCTTGTTTTTATAAGGTTAGGACTAATCTAATAAGTAGTGGTATTTATTTTCGCTCATAATTTTTCCGTCTTCGTCTTTAACTCTGACCAAACGATGTAAGTTATCATACTCATAATAAACTGTATATCCTTTAGAATCTGTTATACTTGTAACACCAATTAAAGGGTCGTAAGTATATGTGGTTACCATTGCGTTTGGTAGATTAGATCGTAAAGATTGCAGAGCTATTCTCATATTTTTTTCATCACAACTACTTGAGTCCAAACAACGATCATCATCAATATTAGATTTGTTTTTTATATTGTTAACATAACTTGAGACTTGTGTGTATGTAGCATTTTCGATTTTTGCCACTGGAAGTGTATTATTATAACCATAGATGTAGGTAATATCCATGCCGTCTGCCTTTGATACTTGCAGAATATTACCATCTGAATCATACTCTTTAAATTCAATACGATTCTGCATATTAGGCTGAACCCCTTTTCCTGTTTGAATTGTTGATGGTTCTAAAACATTGCCAAACAAATCATAGATTGTTCTTGTAAAACTGATTTGTTCTGATGCCTCAAAGACACTATTATTATTCCAATCTTTATAGCTTTTCACTTCAATAGGAACAACTCTATTTTGATAAGCTAATTGTTCAATTCTATTTGGTGTATTAGGAAGTGCATTATCATAACTAAACGTATTTTGCGGATAAATAAATGTTTGAATTAACGGTTTACCATCACTCGTTACTGATATCACTTTATCTGGCTGATAATGTTTATCATAATTAAATTCTGTCTCTGTCTGGGTAACCAATGTAATGTTCTCGTTATCGTCGTATAATTTCTCGGTATTTTTTACAATCGCTAGAGTGCCTCCTGTATAATGATTAATTTTATAAAAGGGATTGTTTAAGTCCAACCCTCCAGTAGAAAGATAAGGATGATACACAGTAATCAAAGGCAATCTAAAAGATCTATTTAATTTCTCGTAAGGTAATCCGCTAAAAGTATGATCATTTGATGGTAGCCAATCTAAATCCATATCTTGTCGTTTAGATGGAGGGGTGAAAACCAATGGGAATACTGAATATTGATCCCCATACGAATAATCATTAATTATTTCTTTTACTACTTGATAAGATCCATCTGAATTTTGCTTAAAATGCTTTATGTTTTTTGCTAGTCCTCGAAGCCATTCATTATCCGTGGGTGGTGTTATAGGGTAGGATAAAAAATCACCTGAATCCTTGTGAACGGAAAACTCATAAGTGCTTTTACCAAAGTTATTATTTTTATCACCATAATATTCTGTAACGCTTTCGTAACCTATAGTATTTCCTTGGTAGGTTGTAAAAGAATTACCTGGTATAGCAGTGAATGGTTGAAATACGTTATAATTACCATTAGAAAACATTGGATTTAAGGCAGCGAATGACGGTAGACTTAAAATTACGCCTGACTCATCGTCAGAATCATTTTTATAATCATATTCTTTAAATGATACCAAGTTATTTCCCGAGTCGTAAAATTCAACTTTTTTAATTCTTTTCCCCGATGCAAACAGTATATCGTCCTCAGATATGGGCTGCTCATTCCAAGACACAGAAACACTAAAAAAATGAAAGGGCGAATTTTGTGGGTTTGTGTTCCAGTTAGGATCTACTGGATCGACAACCAAACGATAATCACCTGGCTCAACATATAATTCTTCCTCACCAGCATAAATATGGTAGTAACTATAAGAATTACCGTTAATACCAATTAAATCGATGTTGAATCCACATTCAGATTGCGTCGGATAAGCACAAGAGAAATTGTTATTTGTAAAACCAATAGCAGGGAGATCTACTGTAAATTTAACAGGCCCTGACATTTGATTAATAGTAAAATCCTTTGTGTATTTACCATTACTATAGGAAGCCGCATCAAAATGAGTAATGACAGTATCTCTATAAACAACTGGATTAACTAAAGGCATATTTATATGATTATACTCTGGGCCTAAAATGCCCTTATTATGTTCATAAATGAATTTTGTACGACCCCCTGTTGGGTATTTAATTCCCTCTAACATGCCTGCCATAGACTTCAAAGTATCTACAGTTCTATCAGTCGGACCATTCATACCATCAAAGAACATTAAATAATTGCCATTATTCGCACCATTATAATAGCCCCAGAAATCTTGTGAATTCGAGAATCTGTGTGGAATTGTTTCATTATTATACATAAAAATATGTGGCGGCTTGTGACTTCCGTTTTTACCATGTTCAACAATTGAATCTAACTTTAAGCGTTTTGAAGCTTGTGGCTCCGCATTTGCAAAGTATGCAAGCGTATTATTTGTAGTACTATTAAAATAACTATGATAAAGCTCAAAAGATTTAATCTTAATATTATTTTGATCATAAATTGTTACGGTATTCAATTCATTAGCATTTTGCAAGTCTTGTCTAGAATCGGTAGACTCAAATACAATCTTGTTATAGTTGTTTGGATTTTGTACGCTCATTCCGAACCTTATTTCAGTCAATTGATATTGATTGCTCTCAATTTTTGTAGAATAATTGACTCTATCTTTGCTATTACCACTTGGGGCACCTTCTAAATTTTCGTTACCACTAGAGGCATCCTCTATCTTGTCATAAGAACGCCTGAAAAAATTGGAGACCTGAGAGTCATAATGGAATGTTGCTATTTTACCATTCGGACTTTCAATTTTTGTCAAAAGCCAAGTATTGATTTTTTTTTCATATATACTATTAGGATCAACAGGAATAGTAACACCATTTTTTTCTGAGTATACATAATTTCCTACAATATCATCCCAATTGTTCGCATCCGTTCCACCAAAATAATATTTAAAGCCACTTTTGTCTGTAACTATAAATGTGCTATTAGGCGAACCTTCAATCTGAAGATCTTGATAGCTTTGTATTAATGGTTTATCATCCTTATAGTTAAAAACAAATTTTGCCGAAATATCACCTACTTGAACATTGAATTGATCTGGATGTCTATCAGGTGCTACTGATCCACCAGGTAAAACGGCACTCGCTGAAGCGTAATTATTCCTTACTGTCTGACTTGAAAAAAAGTTTTGACTTGGGTTGTCATGAGCTAAAGCATCCATTAAAATATTTGACCTACCTATATAACCACCTAAGCCTTCATCTGCTTTATCTCTAATTTGTCTACTAATTTGACCACCTGCATTTAGCGCCCAACCAATACCAACTCTAGAGGCAATTTCTTCAACTCGGATACCGCGCGCATGATAACTTATTCCAACTGAAAAAGATTTTCCGCCAACATCATAAGACGTAATTGGAATTGAAATGTTAGGTAATCCTGTATAATGAGATATAGGGACTTCAGTGAATTTACCTAATGAAGCCGCTTCTGGAGACGGTGGTTCTATATTTGGTAAATCTTGCGCTGCAATGCTAGTAATGTTTGTAAACATTAACACAATTAAAAAGATAAAAAAGTGATTTTTCATTTGAAATAAAATTTAGCCGTTCATTTAATTTAAACTCTTATCACAAGATGTAAGATTTGTAATGTTAAATTTTTACATATAAATATCCTAAAATCCTTGATAATTCTGTAAATTTATATCTCCCCTTAATTATAACACCAAGGGTTTTCCTTCAAAAAATGAAGGTTTTTCCTTTGTGTTACAAAATTTTGTCAATGTAATTTGCATTAACTTATTTTGACGTTATGGTTTTAAAATTAATAGATACTTGTTATATGGGGAAAATCATAAATACACTTATTATTGAAGACGAACAATTAATTATTGATGCGATGATCAATGCACTTAATCAATTAAATAATTCAGACAGTTCACTAAATTTTAAAAGTAAAGTGGCACTAAACTGTGATAGTGCATTAAAAGAGATTGATAGAGCTATGAAAACAGAACCATTAGACTTAGTACTTTTAGATATAAGTATTCCTATGTCAGCAGATAAACAATTTCTATCTGGTGAAGACATTGGTATTAAAATAAAAGAAAACTTTCCTTGTGTTAAAATCATAGTATTTACATTTTATAATAATAACTATCGACTTAATAATATTTTGAAATCCTTAAATCCAGGAGGATTTATAATTAAAACTGAGCTCAATTTTTCAATATTAATGGATGCTATAAGTACGGTAGTGTTTGATACTCCTTATTACAGCAAAGCTATTCTAAAACTATTACGCCGACATATAATGAATGATTTTACACTGGACAAAATAGACAGGCAATTACTATATCAATTATCAAAGGGTGCAAAAATGTCACATCTTACCGAAATTATACCGCTTTCCGTGAGTGCATTAGAATCGAGGAAACGCCGTATAAAAGACTTATTCGGTATTGATGACAATGACGATAGAAAATTAATCTTAAAAGCAGAGCAGTGTGGTTTTTTGTGAATTTAAGACTATGAGAATAAAACTTAATACTAATAAACAAAAAGTAGACGCTTTTAACCTCCAAGAGCTGTTAGTTGTTATGCTAATAATAGGAGTGTTTTTGCTTATTGCATTACCTAATCTAATGCCAAATGTTACAAAAGCAAAGAGCCTTGAAGCTCAAATACAATTAAAATACATTTATAACAACCAAACCTCACATCGCTATCTCTATTCTAAATATACTTTTGATTTGTATGAACTTGATTTTGAAGCACCAAAAACAGTAAGAAATAATGGCACAAGTAACTATACTTATGAAATTACCACAGCTAACAACACAAGCTTTAAAGCAAGAGCCACTGCCATAACAGACTTTGATGGCGATGGTATTTTTAATGTATGGGAGATTGATGAGAACGGAACACCAAAACAAATTACAAAAGATTGATACTTATTATAAAACTTATATTAATTATAACACTTGGCATCCTATTTATTCAAGATGTAAAAGAACGTCAGGTCTATTGGTTTTTGTTTCCTATTATTGCTTTATGTTGTGGATTTTTATTTTATAATCGTACACTACCTGAACTTTTCTATGTTTATATAGGCATGAATTCTCTGATTGTATGTATTCTACTATTTGTCGCTTTTACGTACACGAAACTAAAGTTAAAAATGAATTTTAGTGACGCTTTTGGACTTGGTGACATATTACTATTTATAGGATTGATCTTTTCATTTGCAACCTTATCTTTTCTTACAATTTTTGTCTTTGCGCTATGCTTTTCATTAATAACGCATCTGGTTGTAAAAAAACGCTCCACGTTTAACTCTGTTCCATTGGCGGGCTATATGAGCTTGTTTTTTGCATTGACCTATATCTCGCATTGGTTTGGTATTACAAATTCACTTTATACGTTTTAATAATGATAAAGGAAGACTTTAAGCTACCCGTTCATTTAACACAACTTATAAGCAGCGAACAAGCCTATCAATACAGTATAGTCCCTTTTGATATAGAGAATAACACGATAATATTCAAATCTCATAACACTTCGAATACTTTAAAACAAGAGTTAGAGATCGTCTTAGGGAAACAGGTAAAGCTTATAGTTGACAGCCCAACTAATATTAAACAAGCATTGGCCTCAAACTTTAGAGTTCGTGAACAAGGCTATTCAGAGCAATTCAACTATTCGTCTGATTTTTTAGAGAAGTTATTGGCCACTGCTAAACATATTGGAAGTAGTGATATTCACTTTGAAATTTATGAAGAAAAATGTCGTGTACGTCTCCGTTTAGATGGTAAGTTAAAAGAATATTTTATCATTCAACATAATGACTATCCTGTAATCATCAATAAATTAAAAATTAAAGCTGGACTTGATATTTCTGAAAAACGATTACCACAAGATGGACGTATCACTGTAAAAACATCTGCTGAAGAGTTTGACATACGGGTATCGTCTTTACCCACGCTTCATGGTGAAAAAATGGTGTTGCGTATTTTAAGTAAAGACGCTGACCACATTCAATTAAGCGATCTTGGCTTTACAGAAAAAGAACTTTACACTTATAAAGAAACGATTAGAAAACCGAACGGTATAGCGCTTATTTCTGGACCTACGGGTTCAGGAAAAACAACAACTCTTTATGCAACGTTAAAGTTACTAAACGATGAAAAAACCAATATTTTAACCATAGAAGACCCTATAGAATATACGTTAGAAGGCATCAATCAAGTACAACTGAAAGAAAACATCGGCTTAGATTTTTCGAGTACGTTACGTACGTTCTTAAGACAAGATCCTGACGTTATTATGGTTGGTGAGATTAGAGATGCTAAAACAGCGAATATGGCTATTAGAGCTGCATTAACTGGGCATTTAGTCCTATCTACGATTCATACAAACTCGGCATGGGCTACAATTTCGCGTTTAATTGATATGGAAATACCACCATTTTTAATCGCCAGTACGTTAAACGTTAGCGTTGCCCAGCGTTTAGTGCGAAAGTTATGCCCAAACTGTAAAATTGAAAAATCTGTAAAGGATTCTGACTTTCCAGAACAGTTTATCATTCCAAAAACACTAAACAAACATTCTATTGCCGTGGGTTGTAACACTTGTTATCACACAGGATATGTTAGCAGGAAAGCAATTTATGAAATTATACCAATTACCAAAGAACTGGTGAATTTTATTAAAACAAATCAACTTGAAATAGATTCATATTTACAATCTGAGGGTATTGCAACCTTAAAAACAAATGCCGTTAATCTTGTGATTGAAGGCACAACATCAATTGAGGAAGTTTACCCATTATTGGTGGACTAAAGCTCTAAGTACACTACTTAGTATTAAATATTTAAAAACAATAGAAATGAAAACTTTAGCATTAATCGTACTCTTTATAGGTCTTTCCTTTTCTGTTGATGCGCAAAATACAGATAGACTTGGTCTTATTCAAAATGAATTAGAACGTTTGTCTTTTGATAATAGCGGACTTTCTGAATTATTAGATACGAGTATCTCCTTAAATGATGTAACGCTATCAAATTTCTTACTAGCGGTATCTAATATTCATAAGGTAAATATGAATATCGCACCAGAACTTAATCAAATTAAAATCGCCAACAACTTTTCTAATGTTAGTGTTTCAAACATGCTATTATTTTTATGTAAAGAATATAACTTAACCATTGAATTTACACAAAATATTCTATCCGTAAAACCACATACTCACGTTGACGTTCCTGAGGTTTATCCAATGTCTGTGGTATACAATCCATCAAATGAGACACTTTCTCTCGATATCGAAAACAACAATCTTCATGAGGTTTTTAAAGAAATTATGGATGTGAGTGCAAAAAATCTAATGTATGCACCTGGTATGGAAAGTGTAACGTTAACGAGTTACTTTAATCCGACCGATTTTGAGAGTGCTATGGATAATTTAGCCTTAGCTAATAATTTACGTCTTACAAAAACTAAAGATAATTTCTATGTGTTTGACAGCGCGGTAACGCCAAATAATGGTGGAGAATCTATAAATTTAAGTCGTCGTATCAATGCAGAGTTAAACTTTGAGATTATAGACTCTACCAAACAACTACTCAGCGTAAATTTTAAGAACGTTCCTGTTAAAACCATTGTAAAACATGTAGGTGAAGCTTTAGGGATAAATATTTTTATGGCAACACCTTTAGACAACGCAGGGACAACGACCTTAAAAACAAAGAAAATAACTTTTGATGCACTCCTAATTAAAATTTTTGAATCTCAAGTTTTAACAACCTCAAATACTAATGACGGCCGTGCGCAAGGCAATAGATCTGGCCAAACTAACGCAACTGTAACGCATGAAAACTTTACGTTTAAAAAAGAAGACGGCATTTACTTTTTTGGAACTGAGAAACAATTAAGCGTAAGAAAAGTAGACATTATTACACTTAAACACCGTTCTGTAAATATGATGGCAGACCCTCAAACCATAAATACGGGGAACAATATTCGTAGTAATTACGAAACGGCAGAACAAGGATTTAGAAATCAAATAAATGGTGGATTTAACAATAGTAATATTAACCAAACGCGACCACAGAATAGAAACGCTACAAACAATGGAGGTCAAAATATAAATGAGGATACTGGAAATATTTTAGAGTTAATTCCTGAGGAAGTAAAACAAGGATTAGATTGTAAATTAGACGTAGAACTTAATAGCATATATGTAACTGGAACAGGCGCTAAAATTGAATTCTTTAAATCATTTATTAACGCTATTGATAAGGCCATACCTGTAATTTTAATTGAGGTGATGATTGTTGAAGCACAGACTACCAATACACTTGAAGCAGGCGTATCTTGGGGTATAGGGAATGAGCCTACAACCACAGAAGGTGGTTTATTTCCTTCAACGGATATAAATGTTGGTGCACAAACTATTAATCGCATTATTAGTGGGTTTAGTAGTACCTCTGTCTTTAATTTTGGAAGGGTAGTGCCTAACTTTTTTGCTACTATAAAAGCTATGGAAACCAATGGTGATTTAAAAATAAAATCAACTCCTAAATTAGCTACTCTAAATGGTCATAGAGCTTCTTTTTCGAACGGACAAACATCATATTATGCCATTGTGCAGCGAAATATTATTGGGACAGATAACCCACAAACTACTGAAATCAGAAATTACTTTCCTATAGATGCTAAATTAGGTATTGAGATTAAACCTTTTGTAACTGGTGATAAACAAGTGCTTTTAGATATCAATGTTATTCAGTCTAATTTTGGAAATCGTATTGCTGATGATGCACCACCAGACATTAGTTCACGTAATTTTTCATCGGTAGTCCGTATGAAAGATCAAGAAATAGCGGTTTTGGGTGGTTTAGAAGAAAATTTTAAAAGTAATTCAGGTACTGGAGTCCCTTTCCTAGCTAGAATTCCTCTTATTAAGTGGTTATTTAGTAAGCGTGTGAGAGAAGGCAGGAAATCTAAACTCACTGTTTTTATTAAACCAACAGTCATTTATTAATGAAGTCAAAAATTTCTAAATATTTAAAATTCAAAAACTCGTATTACGGTTTAGAGCTATCTCAAAATGGTAAGGATACAACCTATCATGGTTTAGAGTTAAAAAAGAAGAAAAAAGAATTACATCTCAATCGAACTTTTATAACGGCTTCTTTAGAAACTCTCAGTAAAGAAATTCCCAAGGGCACTCCTGTAGCCCTTGTTATTAATTCAGAGTCTGTTTTAACTAAAAAGGTTGAAACGCAATCTGTAGAACCTCTTAAGATTGTGCACCTTGCGTTCCCAAATATCAAAATTGAAGCGTTTTACTATGAAATTTCTCGACAAGGTAAATACTGTTTTGTGTCTATTTGTAGGGAATCTTATATTAGTGGTGTTTTAGAGCGTTTTAATAATTCTAATATTAGTATTACTAATATCAGTTTAGGCAATTTGGCAACTTCATTTATCGCCAATTATATAGATTCTACTGAGGTGTTTACTACAAACAGTGTTATTACATTGAACGCTAAAGATATCTTTGACATTTCAGGAGCAATCATGGTTGCTAATAACACCTACAATATAAATGGTTTAGATATAAAAAACACTCAAATACTTTCCTTTTCTGCTGCTTTAAATACAGCTTTAGATGGTGAAGCCTTGCTGTCTAATTTTGAGCAAGCAAAATCTAGTCTTAATACCAGTTTCAATGAAAAACTTTTCTTTAGTTTATTCATTAAAATTGGATTTGGATTTTTGTTTGTAGTCTTGATGATAAATATGTTTTTCTTTTCTAATTACCAAAATAAGGTTGGGACGTTAAACGAGACGGCAATGGTTTTAGAAATATCTAAAACTAATGTTATTAATTTGAAACAAAAGGTACAAAAGTCTCAGAAAATAGTTGAAGACGTACTAAAAAGTAATGCATCAAAAAGTTCATTTTATTTAGATGCACTATTATATGATTTGCCTAAATCAATTCTACTAACCAATTACAATTATCAGCCTTTAATTAAAAAACTAAAAGAAGATAAACCTGTATTAATAGACAAGAATGTTATCCTAATTTCTGGAAGTATTACTCAGTCGATTGAATTTCCTCAATGGCTCTCGAAACTAGAAAGTATAGAGTGGGTGAATCGTGTAGAGATTCAAAATTTTGAAGATATTTCAAAATATTTATCTGAGTTTTCAATAAAACTAATTATCAATCATGAATCAAAGAACTAAAAATACGATCCTCGTTATAGGTTTTGTTATGATTGTTATCTTGGCGTATAAGTATGCGATATCTAATACATTACAACTCCATAATGACTATAAAAGTTTAAAAAAAGATGCGGATATCTATAATAACTTACCGCTTCAATTGGCAGCATTAAAGCAAAAAGAGAAGTACTATGATTCGCTGTTAATAAAATATCAACTTAATGGAAATTCGGTGCAAAATAGTATGCTTAGTACTATTAATGCTTATGCAGAAAAACATAATTTAAAAATTGTTTCTTTTTTAGAACCTCATCAAATTATTGAACAAGATTTAATCATCAATACCTATAAATTTACACTTGAAGGAGGCTATAACGCTATTGTTAATCTTTTGCATCAGTTAGAACAAAAAACAAAGTTTGGTGAAATAATAAATCTAAATTTTGAAAAAAAGAAAAATTATAGGTCGGGCACTTATTATTTGCAAGCTAGTGTTTTATTGAGTGGTATTGAATAATTTGAATTATACGGATACTCTCAACTTTAACTTTAAGTTCACCTTAGATATAACTATTTAAAATAAACAACCACCTTATTAACCATATCATAAAAAGGTTGTTCACCATTAATATTAAGTGGTATATTTTTAACCAAATGATATCGTCCCAAAAGTTTTTCAGTTAATAACTTTAAATCACCTTTTGTAGCCGCTGTATTATCTGCTGACGTAAACAATGCTTTCAAACCATCCGCAAGTAGAGCTCCTGTAGTTGCATTTCCTACCCCTGCCAAGGACATTTGATTCGCTGATTTATTCGAAATTTTAGTGTTAGTAGGTTTTATACTATCTAATTTGTTAATTTCAGAATTACGCACCCTACATGCATTAGATCTACAAGAATTGCTACAATACTTTTGTACACCTCTACGTTTTGGTATGTATTCTGTGTGACAATAGTTGCAAACGTAATATTTTGATTGTGTCATTATTCGTTAATTAAACGTTTATTTAACGCTAAATTAATCATTTCTCACGTTCTTCAACGTTAGTGTTGTTAAAATTTACGTTAAACACCGTTTTTAACAAATAGCTATCGGCATCAGCATCACTAAGTATTAGCGGTTTCTTTTTATGTTTTATGGGATTTGAAGATACTGTTGATTTTTTAGTTTGTTCTTTGGTGTCCTCATTAATTTTATTGAAATTTAAGTCTACCTTAGGTTGTTGTTTAGGTAATTTAAAATTAGAATCATTAAATATTCGACCTATTTCAAATTCTGTTTTCCAATACCCAAACTTTTTCTTTAATTCGCTCTGATGATTCATAAGGTGATTGTACTGCATATCTAGATAACTCTGAAAATATGGCTTGTAGTAATGCAAATCTTTTTTAGCATCATCCTTTACTACTTCAATCACTCTTATCCAACTTCCTAAGTCCTTTAAATATTCAACCAAAAGGTAATGAAATGTCGCGTTATCTAATTGTGCTTTGCAAACTAATATCTGAAATACATTTGAAGTTAAAATCTTTTCTTTATCAAATAGAAGTAAGAGTTCATTAACGTTAGTAACAGGTTTATTTACGCCTTGTTTATTTATTATAAACATAGTATCGAAAAAGCCAATCTTAGCTAGATTATATGCGTCTTTCTTTGAAAATTCAGACAATAATTTTTTTGGTATATAAAAGATAGAAGGAGCTTTTATCTTATTTACTAAAACTTGCATTTCATTATTTAAATCCATTGTAATCTAAAGTAATTTTGAATAATCATCGGCTAATTCCGCATCAATATCTCTTAGATATTTGTCTAAGGCAACCATAGTAGAGTGTCCTGTAATTTGCATTAATTTACTTTTTGCTATATGCGTAGAAAAATCTTGAATTAACGCTTTGTATAGTTTTGTAATAAACGTGTGTCGAAAACTGTATAATCCATAATCTTCACCAAACTCAAATTTATCTTTAACAACAAATTTAAAACGCTTACTAAAGTGATCTCGTCTGCTGATAGTGCTAGACACCCAAGTACCACCGATACTTTTTGGTGTAAATAGAAGAAGATTCCCTTCCATTTTACTTAAATCGGGTAGCTCTTTTAATAATATCTCTGGAATGGTCTTTGTCTTTAAAACTTTGTTTTTTGCTTGAAATTGTAAGATGCGTTGCTCAACATTTATATCCTTAATACGCAACCTGCATACTTCGATTGGTCTTAAAAGGTTATAGGATATAAATTTAATATAAAGTAAAAGTAATGGATCTTGAAGCTCTAGATATTCAAATATGCTTTCTTGCTCTTTAAGTGAGTAACTCTTATTTCGTTTAGGTTTGGTTTTTAACGGTTTTAAAGATTTAATAAAATTCTTTTCTATAAGTTCATTATCTTCTAGTAGTTGAAATAAACTACTAAAAACCGTTCTATAATTATTACGATTTCTTGCGGATGTTTTTAACTGAACGCTATTTAAAAAGTCAACCACCATTTTCTTAGTAATTTCATTTATGTAAACGACATCAGAATGATTAATTTTTAACCAATTTTCGAACTGGCTGAGTCTGCTTTTATAATCTCTAAGTGTTGTAACGTTAATTATATTCGTTTTAAGCATTATAGCCTTTGCAAATGCTTTATTAATACTTAAGTGCTCTAATTTTGCGCTATTATTATTATTATTAGACTTAACAGTATCAATATCCGTTTTTTCTTTAGTATTAACGGAAATATTTACTTTTTTTATATCCGTCTTATTACTTAATTGATTTAGCTTATTTTGATGAAAATCAGTATTATCTTCGAATGGGTTATATCCTGCCTTAAGAAATTTCAAGAGTCGTTTTTTGTAAACATTTAAAACTGAATAACGGGATTCTTTTGTTTTAAACCTATTAGCATTACCGTAAACATTCTTCATACGTTTAAGTCTACCCGTTTTTGGATTGCGATATGAATAATAGACATACCAACGCTGGGTTAAATCTCCGCTGGCATCGAAGATTTTGGGTGCAGAAAAGAGGGTTTTGTGTTCCAAATCGTGTTCTAAATCGTGTTCATTTTGAACCCCTAAGGTAATCAATTCATGAATAGTTTGCATAAAAAAACAGTTTAGAGTGAACTAAACTGTTGATTTTGAATTGATTTAAACATTGTAGCGAGAACGAGAATTGAACTCGTGACCTCCGGGTTATGAATCCGACGCTCTAACCAACTGAGCTACCTCGCCATTATTTTTAATTCGGGTGCAAATATAGAAACAAATTCCACGACTACAAGCATAACATTCTAAAAAAAATATTTTTAATTTAAAGTTCTTAATTCTTCTATAATTGTATATATTGAGCAACTATTATAAAGTACTTATGGACGAAAAAGTAAAATACGAAATGGAGTTTGTTATACAAGCATCTCCGGCACTTATATATACGTATATATCAACACCTTCAGGTTTGTCTGAGTGGTTTGCAGATAATGTAAATTCTCGTGGAGAATTATTTACATTTATCTGGGATGGCTCTGAAGAACAAGCAAAATTACTGACAAAGAAAAGTGGTGAACGTGTTAAGTATAGATGGCTCGAAGATGATGAAGATGGCGCATCTTACTTTTTTGAGATAAGAATACAAGTAGATGAGATAACAAAAGATGTTTCATTAATGATTACAGATTTCTCAGAAGAAGATGAGGTAGAAGAAGCTAAAATGCTTTGGGATAATCATATTTCTAGTTTAAAACAAGTTTTAGGCTCTAGATAAGTGTAACTAACTAATCTATATATATCTTTGTCTCGGTTTAATTTTAAATAAATCGAGACATTTTTTTATGATAAATTTTAATGGAAATTTAGTAGCTCAAAACGATTCTAAACTAACTACAGAAAATAGAGGCTACAAATATGGTGATGCACTTTTTGAAACGTTAAAGGTTGTAAGTGGTAAGATTTTCTTTTGGGAAGATCACTATTTTAGGTTAATGGCGTCTATGCGTATTCTTCGTATGACAATCCCTATGCAGTATACTATGGAATTTTTGGAAGCAGAAATTTTAAAAACTGTCGAAGCCAATAACTTGCTAAAATCTGTTGCTCGTGTTCGTCTTAATGTAGATAGAGGTGAAGGTGGTAAATATTTACCATCAAACACAGCAGAGGTTGGTTTTAATATTAGTGCAGAAGCTCACAATAATCCTTTTTACACCATAGATACAAATGCTAATTGTGTTGTAGATTTGTATAAAGACTACTTTATAGCACCTGGTTTATTATCGGGTTTAAAATCTAACAATAAAGCATTACCCGTTATTGGTAGTGTTTACGCAAAAGAAAACGATTTAGATAATTGTTTGGTTTTAAACACTAATAAAAGTGTAATAGAAGCGCTTAACGGTAATTTGTTTTTGGTTAAAGGTGACAAGATTAAAACACCACCATTAGAAGACGGTTGCCTTAAAGGTGTTATGAGAAAGCAAATTTTAGATGTTTTAGCTAAAGATGTAAATTTATTTGTAGAGGAAGCATCTATAAGTCCTTTTGAATTACAAAAAGCAGATGAGCTATTTATAACTAATGTGATTAAAGGTGTAGTGCCAATTACACAGTATCGCAAAAAAACATATAGCAGTGCGTTTGCACAAAAAACAATTGCAAAATTAAATGCGAAGTTGCGTTTAATGTCTTAATACTTTGTTTTAAAATTTAATTAGTTATAACTCGGGTCCTCTGGTGCATTAGACCATATGCTATAATCGCCACCAAGTTCTAGCATTTTTTCGCGCCAAAAGGAGTTACAAGGTTTAGAAATTATCGCGTTATCATAAACGTTCTCTGAGACAAGCCAAGAATTAGATTTTAGTTCGTTGTCTAATTGTTGTTCATCCCAACCAGAGTAGCCTAAAAAAAAGCGAATATCGTTCTGAGATATCTTATGTTCATTTATTAAGTTGAGAACAGTAGCAAAGTCTCCACCCCAAAAAATACCTTTAGATATTTCTATACTGTCAGGAATTAACTCGGGAGACTTATGTATAAAGTAAAGATTGTCTTGTTCTACAGGTCCACCATTGTAAACCATAAAATCAGACTCAGTGCCATCTACAATATCCTTAAGGTTATACTCTAAAGGTTTATTTAAAATAAAACCAACAGAACCCAACGGGTTGTGATCTGCTAAAAGTATCACAGCACGGTTAAATGATACGTCACCGATAATTGAAGGCTCGGCAATGAGTAAGTTTCCTTTTTTTGGTTTTGTCATTTTATAGGTTGGCTTTTATAGACTTTTAAATCTATAATATTTTTATCAATATAACAACTAAAGATGTTAAAAAGAGAGCAAAAAAAAGCCTGCTCAATGAGCAGGCTTTGTATTTTAAACAAATAATGTTTTAGTTTACAGCACCACTTAAGTCAGAACCTGCCTTAAATTTTACTACATTTTTTGCTTTAATTTTGATAGTTTTTCCAGTTTGTGGGTTTCTTCCATCTCTTGCAGCTCTTCTAGAAACTGACCAAGAACCGAATCCTACTAAAGATACTCTGTTCCCTTTTTGTAAAGATCCTTCGATATCAACTAATAAAGAGTCTAATGCTTTTTTAGCAGCTGCTTTTGTGATACCAGCATTCTCTGCCATACCGTTGATCAAATCTGTTTTGTTCATAAATATTAAGTTTAAATTATTAAAAATTCGGTTTTCAAATAATGATTATTAAAAATCCCTACACAAAATTATTAGGAATATTCACCTATGCAAGTAATAGCAAGGCAAATCCGTGTTTTTGTTAATAACTCACAGCATTTGTTAATAAAGAGATGCGTTTTTATCGATTTTTTTTTAAACCAATGGTATCAAGGGTTTACAGAAGTTTTGCTGTATTAGAAAATTGAAACCCATTTAAAAGTGATTTTACTTCCATTTTACGCTTTCCAGGAAGCTGAATTTCTTTAATATCTATATAACCACCAGCGCATGCTACTAGTAACTGATCTTTGGTAGTAATTAGGTGTCCAGCATCAAAATTATGGGTGTCTTCTATTTTTTCTACAGCGTATATTTTTACAGAAATTGGTTCTCTATTATCGGTATCTAAATAGCACCATGCAGCAGGAAACGGATTTAAACCACGTATTTTATTGTAAATAGTATCTAAGGGTGCAGACCAGTCTATTTTACAATTTTCTCTATTAAGCTTATAAGCTGTTTTAACGTTTTTAATTTCTGGTTGAATTGTTGTGGTAGCAGTATCTGTTTCTATTAGCTTAACGGTTTTTAAAACTAACTTACTGCCTAATATCATAAGTCTGTCGTGAAGGCTTCCTACAGTTTCGTCATTAGTAATGGTTAAATCATTAGAATCTATGATGGCTCCGGTATCAATTTTTTCATCTATAAAAAATGTGGTGGCTCCGGTTTTTGTTTCCCCATTTATAATTGCCCAATGTATGGGTGCCGCACCTCTGTATTGTGGTAATAATGATGCATGTAGGTTAAAAGTACCATATGCTGGCATTTGCCAAACAACTTTTGGTAACATTCTAAAAGCAACAACAATTTGTAGGTTAGCTTCTAGAGCTTTAAGCTCTTTAATAAATGCGTCTGCTTTTAAGTTTGTAGGTTGTAAAATATTTAAATTATGATCTAGCGCAAATTGTTTTACTGCAGAACCTCTTAATTTTTGTCCACGACCAGCAGGTCTATCTGGTGCAGTAATTACACCAACAACATTATAATCATTATCAATAAGTGTTTTTAATGTAGCCACAGCAAAATCTGGTGTGCCCATAAACACAATTTTTATATTACGTTTTGTTGTCATAAAAGTTTGTAAGTATTTGCTTGTGTTATTGTTATTTGTTTGGTTTCCATAAGTTCAGACAAACTTTGTAGAAGTTGCTCTTCTGAGCAGATAATAGTTTTAATTAGTTGTCGCGAAGATAAATTTTCATTTTGTAATGCACTTACTATTTTTGTCGAAATAGAAGCATCTAAAGTCTTAGCGTTTCTCTTTTTTTCGTTTTGGCAAACAGAGCATACTCCACATTTTAGTTTTGTCTTTTCTCCAAAATAATTAAGTAATTGTCTGCTTCTACATGTTTTGTTGTTTTGCGTGTAACTTAAAACGGCTTCTATTTGGTTGTGCTTTAATTGGTGCTGCTGTTCTACTATTTTTGCAATTGGGTTAATGGTAATAGCATCTTCGCGAGGTTTTAAAAAGGTAATCTCAGAGTCTGTATTTGCCATTTCTAAACTAATAATACCCTCTTTTTCTAAAAGCTGTAATTGGTTTATAACTTGTTTTTCTGAGAGGTTAGATTTCTCAACAACAAGACTTAAATTTACTTTGGTTTCATATTCAAAAATACCACCATAGGTTCGCAACAAAACCTTTACTAATAAATTAAGGTTTAAATGGGTTTCTAAATATTGAAACAACGCTGCATTAGAGATTATAAATTGAATTTTTGTTCTAAAATTAAAATGTTGTGTTAATGTAATTATGGCATTTCTATCTAGTAGTATTAGTGCATTGTATGCCATACTAGCGCTTAATTTATAACGACTACAAAACGATTTAAAATCTAATTGGTGTGTTGTGTCTTGGCCTTCGCCATAAGAAACCTGAAAGTAATTACATAGCTTATTGTAAACCAGTTTTAAGAAGTCTATAGATGGTAATGTGCTTAAAAATTGACTACGCAGGTGATCTTCATCTATATGTTGTTTTAAAATTATAGCAAATGCAGGTTCGTCATTTCTGCCAGCTCTGCCTGCTTCTTGGTAGTAGCTTTCTAAACTTTCTGGTAAGTTAAAATGAATTACCGTCTTTACATTAGCTTTATCTATACCCATACCAAAAGCTGTGGTAGCGACCATTATTTCTTTTTGGTTGTGAGACCATTGCTGTAACCGTTCTTGTTTTTCTTTGTTGGTTATACCGCCATGGTAGTAGGTGGTGCTAAAGCCTTTAGATTCTAAATAACTGTGAATGTTAGTTGTAGCTCGTCGGTTTCTTACATAGATAATAGAAGATCCTTTATGCCTGTTTAAAATATGCTCTAGTTGAAAAAGTTTATCGTCGGTATGTAAAACACTGTATGCAATATTAGGTCTTGCAAAAGAGGCTTTATATATTTTTGGGTTAATAAAGTCGAGATTTGTAATAATATCTTCTACAACAGTATGCTTGGCCGTTGCTGTTAATGCAATACAGTTAACATGCGGATGCATTTGTCTTAAAACGCTTATATTTTTGTAAGCCGGTCTAAAATCATTACCCCATTGGCTAATACAATGCGCTTCATCTATGGCAATTAAGTTAACCTTCATTTGTAAAATGCGTTCGCGTACTAAAGGTTGAAGCAAACGCTCTGGTGATAGGTATAAAAACTTATAATTGCCGTAAATACAATTATCTAATTGTGTGTCTAAATCTTTGTAAGATAAACCAGAGGTTAATGCAATTGCTTTAATACCTTTTTGTTTTAAGGTATTAACTTGGTCCTTCATTAAAGCAATTAAAGGTGATACCACAATACAGATACCATCTTTTATTAAAGCCGGAATTTGAAAACAAACCGATTTACCACCACCTGTTGGTAGTAATGCAAAGGTGTCTTCGTTTTCTAATACAGAAGTAATAATATCTTCTTGTAGTGGTCTAAACGAGGTATGATTCCAATACCGCTCTAAAACTTCAATAGGGTGCATTGTTACAAATTTAACAACTCTAAGATAAAATCTGTTCTATTTTTAATACTTCCGAAGGGTACATCTATGAGTTTATAACCAAAACGGGTGTATGTATCTATTAAGTGTTGATGAATAACTTGGGCTTCTTCAAAGTTTTCGTAACGCTCGTTGTCACTAATAAATATATCTTGCCAAGGGGCTAAGACAAAAATATAATCGTACTTATGTGTTTCGCAAACATCAATAAAATGCTTTGGGTAAGTGTCACCTATATAATCCATATAAGCCAAAACATCTGGTAAGCCTCTGTCTAAAAATACCATATTTTGGTTTTCTTTGTCAGCATCAAAAAACTGTTGCGTTCTACCTTCTAAGAGTTTTTCGCTAAATAATAAGGGTTCAGTTAAAAATAACTGTTCAATACCGTCTTGTCTTGCTTGCAGTGTTACTTGCCTAGATATTTCATCGTAGCAAGTAAACTCTAAAGATTTTAAATGGGTAATAATTGATGTTTTTCCGGTGCCTGGGCCACCAGCTATAACAATTTTTTTTGTATTCAAATTGGCAATATTTTTGCGGTAAAATTCGTGATAAAAAATTAAATCTAAAAATGTAAAGTTAACTGTATCTTTACAATCCAAAAATTTTAACATGGATAACGCAAATAAAACAGACGAGTTTTACGAAAAACTAAAATCACAATTATACGATACAACCCTTTGGCCTGCTGAATATTTATACAAGTTTATTGTAATTACAGAAGGTACTGGTATTGCAGAAATAGAAGGGTTATTTAATGGCTTAGGTGCCGTAATAAAAACCAATGTATCTAAGAACGGAAAGTACACGAGTGTGTCTATTAACGTAAGGCTAAAAAACCCAGAAGCTGTTATTGCTAAATACAAGGAGGTCGCAAAAAATGTAGACGGAGTAATTTCGCTATAATAATTGTTTTGGACTTGGTATTTTTTTGTACTTTGCAACAAAACCTAGAGACTACGGGTTTAAACATTATTTACTACACATTTTACAATTTTGATTGACGATTTAGAATACAACACAGAGCGCGAGCATTTAATTATACCAGAGTATGGACGCCATCTTCAAAAGATGATTAACCATGCCAAGACGCGCGAAACCAAAGAAGAACGTAATAAGCTAGCAAAAGCAATTATCTCTGTAATGGGAAATATACAGCCTCACTTAAGAGATGTGCCCGATTTTCAGCATAAGTTATGGGATCAGTTTTTTATTATGGCAGATTTTGATATAGATGCAGATTCGCCTTACGGCATGCCATCTAAGGAAGAGTTACAGGCACGACCTGAAATGCTAGAATATCCACAAAATCATCCTAAATATCGTTTTTATGGAAACAACATAAAAACCATGATAGATGTTGCGGTAAGTTGGGAAGAAGGTGATTTAAAAGAAGCTTTAAAGTTTACCATAGCAAACCACATGAAAAAGTGTTTCCTTAATTGGAATAAAGACACTGTAGAGGATGCCGTTATTTTTAATCACTTATTTGAATTGTCTAACGGTAAATTAGATTTAAAAGATAGTGATGAAACATTAAGCGATTCTACAAGTTTAATGCGCACTAAATCTAAGTACAGTAACAGCAAAAGCAGCTTAAATAAAAAGAGTAATAATTCGAATAAGAAAAAATACTCCAATAACAGAAAACGTTATTAGAAGCGTATGGGGACATTTAAAATAGAAGGAGGCCACCAATTAAAAGGAAAAATTCAGCCTCAAGGAGCAAAAAATGAAGCGTTACAAATCTTATGTGCAGTTCTTTTAACTGCAGAGGAAATTAAGATAGATAATATTCCAGATATTATTGATGTAAATAAACTTATAGCATTATTAAAAAAGCTAGGAGTAAAAATTAATAAAGTAGGGAAGGGCTCTTACACTTTTAAAGCTGATAACGTTAATTTAGAGTATTTAGAATCTGAAGAATTTAAAGAAGACGGAAAAGGTCTTAGAGGTTCTATTATGATAGTTGGTCCTTTATTGGCGCGTTTTGGTAAAGGATATATTCCAAAGCCAGGTGGTGATAAAATTGGTCGTCGTCGTTTAGATACCCATTTTGAGGGTTTTATAAACTTAGGAGCAAAATTCCGTTATAATAAAGAAGATCTTTTTTATGGTGTAGAAGCAGATAAACTAAAAGGGGCTTACATGCTTTTAGATGAAGCTTCTGTAACAGGTACTGCAAATATAGTAATGGCAGCTGTTTTAGCAGAAGGGACTACTACAATTTATAATGCAGCTTGTGAGCCTTATTTACAGCAGCTTTGTAAAATGTTAAATCGCATGGGAGCAAAAATATCTGGTGTTGGTTCTAACATGTTAATAATAGAAGGTGTTGACGTGCTTGGCGGTACAGAACATAGAATGTTACCAGACATGATTGAGATTGGTAGTTGGATAGGTCTTGCTGCGATGACTAAAAGCGAGTTAACCATAACTAATGTAAGTTGGGATGATTTAGGTCAAATACCTAATGTGTTTAGAAAAATAGGTATAACCGTAGAGCGTCAAGGTGACGATATTTATATACCGGCTCATAAAGATGGTTACGAAGTGCAAAATTACATAGATGGTTCTATCTTAACTATTGCAGATGCTCCATGGCCTGGTTTTACGCCAGATTTATTGAGTATTATTTTAACCGTTTTAACTCAAGCAAGAGGAAGTGCTGTAGTGCACCAAAAAATGTTTGAAAGTCGTTTGTTCTTTGTAGATAAATTAATAGATATGGGAGCAAAAATTATACTTTGCGATCCGCACAGAGCAACTATTATTGGTCACGATTTTAAATCTACCTTAAAAGCGACAACCATGACTTCACCAGATATTAGAGCAGGTGTTTCGCTTTTAATTGCGGCATTATCTGCTAAAGGTACATCTGTTATTCATAACATAGAACAAATAGATCGTGGTTACGAAAACATAGACGAGCGTCTTAGGGCTATTGGTGCTAAGATTGAACGTCTCGATGGGAATTAATTGATCTCAAAACACTTATTATTAAAAGCTTCAAGTTGTATACTTGAGGCTTTTTTTGTTTTATAAATGTGTCATTTTATTAAGTCTGATTAAGTTTTTAAATTTCACTATTCTCAATTTTTATAGTCTTGGTTACAGATTACGAATCAATTAATCGTATATTTCTAATTAAAAGAAGAGAATATCTATTGTAATGAAATCTATTTTCCCTCTTAAGTATTGTGGTTTTGTTTGTCTTTTTTTGATGAGCCAGCTTATGTTTGCTCAGTTAGACGATTTTAATTTATCTGTTGCAACTATAGATGAATCTTGTGCGGGTAATGGGTCTATTTCTATGGAAGTTTCTGCAACAACAACAAATGCCTCATTAACTTATTTTCTTTTTTTGTATCCAGATTTAGATACACCAATTGCACAAACTTCAGCCGCTATTTTTACAAATTTAGAGAGTGGCAACTATTTAGTGCAGGCTATGCAAACCTTAGGGGAATTGCAGAATTCTCAAAGTGCAGACGCTACTATTATTAATGTAATTACACCTTTAGATTTTGAGGTTAATGAGGTTTTTTCTGGCGATTGTAATACAGGGAGTCTTTTAGTATCTACACTTACAGGAAATGCACAATCTTACGAAATACTCTCTGGCCCAATAACCACACCATTACAAACTGAAAACACATTTAATAATCTGCCTCAGGGAACTTATGTTATTCGTGTTTTTGATGATTGTAATAACGCATTAACTAAGACCTTCACTTTGTTGTTAAATAATGCTTCATTTTCTATAGATGTTGTTGCCCCACCAATTTTATTAACTAATTGTAACCAAACCACTATAACGCATCTTATTACTGCTGGTAGTGGCAGTGTACTTGCATATCCTATTACTGTAAATTATACGATTAGCCTATTAGATGGTACTGGTACTGTGAGTTTTAGTGAAACTATTAGTAGTGGTTCTGAAACGGCCATAGAGTTAACACAAACGTTCAATAATTATGATGATCAAGTTTTTCAGATTGAAATTATAGTTGAAGATTTATGCGGTGTCACTGTGTCTAACATTCAGCAAATAGACCCAAATCCACAAGTAGTTATAATACCAACTGTTGGTTTGTGTGGTAATAATATTAATATATCCGTTAGTAGTATTTTTCCTCCTTATACCTTAGAGTTTACCGAATTTCCCGACGGTTTTTTGGCAACAGATTATAATGCGAATACTGATGGTGTATTTAACGAATCTGAAATTGTTTATGGTAACCAAAATACCAGTATGCCTTATGGCATTTATAGTGTTAGTGTTACAGATGCCTGCAACAGAACTTCCATTGCAACCTTAGAGTTAATAGAAGAGGAAATAGAGCCTTTAGTATCTACAGCAAATGAAGGTTGTGATTCTCTCACAGGGTCTTTATCTGTTAGTATACCAAATAGAGAGATTGTGTCTGCTATAGTTATTGCTGCACCTATGACTTATGTAAATATAATACCAGACGATATTTCTATTTTTATTATAGGTAATGGTGCATTAGTGGTTGACGAGCTGCCCAAGGGTGATTACGTTTTAGAACTTATTGATGATTGTGGTAGTATCTATACTGTAGATTTTTTAATACCAGATCTTGTTGTACTTCCTATTAATGCTGTAACATCACCTAATTGTACTACAGATACTGGTACGCTAAGAATTGCTGGTTCTTATGGCCAAATTGAAACAATTACTATTACAAGTGCACCGCCAACTTTTGCTTTTGCCTTACCTTTTAACTATAGTGCAGCTATTTTGCCTTCAGGAATTTTTTATGTAGATAATCTGCCAACAGGAAATTATACTATAGAGTTTACCGATACATGTGGCAATGAATTTGAGACGAATCAAATTATTGAAAGTTATACAAGTAATCCTTCAATTTTTAACCTGCAAATAAACTGTGGTTCTTTTGATATTGGTATAGTCGATTTTGATAATTCTGTATCTAATCAGTCGTATTGGTTACAAATATATAATCCTGTAAACGATACTTGGGGTAATCCTATTACAGGTGTTACTTATACAGAAGGTGACTTACCTAATGCTTCAAACGCTATTACAATTGCAAATGGTGAAACTATTTTTAATCTTTTTGTAACGGGTACGTTTCGGTTAATTAAAGCCTTTCAATCTGTTAGTAATCCAAACCCTAATGCATTTTGTTTAGACATATTTGCAGAATTTGAAGTAGGTTCGGATTTAATTATAAACGATGTTTTTAATCTTAATTGCGATGGTGGCTCTGGCCCATCTGATGTCTTAGTGGATGTCTCTGGTATTCCACCTTATAATTTTTCTATTGTTTCACCTGTTAATATAGATAATGGTACTGATAATATATTTACTAATTTGAGTCCTGGTGTTTATGAAATAAGAGTAGAAGATGCCTGTGGTAGTATAGAAACTGAAATTATAAATTTATTAGATTTACTACCAGTTGTTAGTATTAATACACCAACAGATTTAGTAATTTGTAATGACGTAATAACTAGTGAAACCGTTTTTGACTTATCGCAACAAAATTCTCAATTATTAGGAAATCAAAATCCAGAAAATTTAACAATTACATACCATTTAACACAAAATGATGCTGATTCTGGTAATAATCCTATTGCTGTAAATTATGAAAATATTAGTAACCCACAAACTGTATTTGCTAGGATGACACACAATACAATAGATATTTGTTATCAAACCACTTCTTTTCAACTCATTGTTGGGTTTGCACCACAGTTAGGGCCAGATGAATTTATTACAGTTTGCGATAACAACTCGGTATTGCTTTTTGCAGAATCGGGCTATTCTAGTTATTTGTGGTCAACTGGCGAGAGTACAAGAATTATTTCGGTAAACGCCTCTGGTGTATATAACGTTACAGTTTCTAATGATTATGGTAATTTTTCTTGTGATGCCAACAAAACTTATACAGTTGCAGTATCTGGTATTGCCAATATTGATGCTATTATTACCGAAGATTTTACGGCCAACTCTAATTCTGTTAGTATAGAGGTTTCTGGCTTTGGCGATTATGAATATTCTTTAAATGGTATTAGTTACCAGTTAAATAATTCTTTTTCAGATTTAGTTTCAGGTGATTATACCGTATTTGTTAGAGACATAAATGAATGTGGTATTGCAACTAAAGATTTTTCTTTATTAGATTACAGACGCTTTTTTACACCTAATGGAGATGGTGATAATGAGTATTGGCAAATATTAGGCTCTCAATTTGAACCCGATTTACAAGTGTATATCTACAATAGATACGGAAAGCTATTAACTGGTTTTACTGGAAACACAATAGGCTGGGACGGTACTTTTAATGGTGAAAATATGCCCTCTAGCGATTATTGGTTTGTGATAGAACGCCGCAATGGCAAGACCCACACAGGTCATTTTACACTAAAACGATGAGTTGTTACTTACCGTTTAGTCTAGTGTGTTATGTAAGCGAATACCAAAGAGTATTATAATTAATTCATACAGTAAAAATATTGCCCGCTAGTTATTTATCCTGCTTTACTTCGTAAACAGATACGCACACACTTCTTCTATTTTTTGAAGTACTCTTTCTTTACACGTACAATCAAAACCTATTTTACTGCAAATAAATTGCCGGATGCAACAGACTTAAGAATACAGTTTATATGAAATTTTCTATTCTTTCTAGCCATTCCTTACGTTTGTTCCATTTATTTTATTTTGCTGATATAATTTTAATTATCATATCTGGCATCTCTTTACCACAAACGTTTTCTGCATATCGTATTCTAATGCAATTTAGATTTTTTCTTTGTTTGCAAATTTTTCTAACTTTTTGCAACACCCCAAATATTTATATTGTGTTGATTTTAATAGTAATACACCAAAGTTAACTGTTGCTTTTAATGCCGATTTTTGGACGTAATTTTTTAAACAAAAAAAAGCCCTGAAGACTAATCAGGACTTTTGAAATTGTTTATGGAAAATGGTTATTCCTCTTAAAGACGTTAACGTCTTAAAATACGTAACGTTATTTTTTTTAAATTATTGTGATTACAGTCTATTTAATTTACAATAAGTTGATAATACGTCTTTTTTTATGTTAATTTAATGCAGATTTGTAAGTGGTTAAGCAGCGTTCTCTAGCCATTTTATGATCTACCATAGGTTGTGGATACGTTAGTTCTTGAAAATCTGGTGCCCATTGTTTTATATAATCTAAATTTTTATCGAATTTTTGAATTTGTGATGTTGGGTTAAATATTCTAAAATAAGGAGCAGCATCTACACCACAACCTGCAACCCACTGCCAATTGCCTACATTACTAGACATATCATAATCATGAAGTTTTTCTGCAAAGTAAGCTTCTCCCCAACGCCAATCTATTAAAAGATGCTTACATAAAAAACTACCAACCAGCATGCGCACGCGGTTGTGCATAAAACCTGTTTCGTTAAGTTGACGCATACCAGCATCTACTAAAGGATATCCAGTTTCTCCCTTACACCAAAGCTTAAATTCAGCTTCATTATTTCGCCATTCAATCCGATCGTATTTAGGTTTAAAAGCAGCATCTTTTGTATGCGGAAAATGCCATAAGATTTGCATAAAAAACTCACGCCAAATCAGTTCTTGCCAAAATATCTCATTGGTTTCTGCAATTGCTTTTTTAACCATTTTGCGCACACTTACAGTTCCAAAACGTAAATGAGGGCCTAAGCGCGATGTAGAATCTTGTGCAGGGAAATTACGAGTCTCTTCGTAGTTTTGTATCACTTTAGGGTTTACATCGTATGCTGTAATAGGTTGGCTAGATGTCTTAAATCCTATATCGGTTAAGCTTAAGTTTGCTGTATTAGTATCTTTAAGAAGGTTACCAAAAAACGACTTTGTATCATAAATTTTAAAGTCTATAGTTTTAAATTTTTCCTTCCAAATACGCATGTAAGGTGTGTAAACCATGTACGGTTTACCATCCTTTTTTACGACTTCATTTTTTTCAAAAACAACGTGGTCTTTATAGGTTTTAAATTCTATATTTTGATCTTTTAAAAATTCTTTTATACTATTGTCGCGCTCAGTAGCATAAGGTTCATAATCATGGTTTGTAAAAACAGAACCAATAGTATGTTCTTTAATTAATTGTGCAAAGATTTCTTTCGGTTTACCATAAAACATAGCAATAGAACTACTGTAGGTATCATTAAGCTCTTTACGCATGTGTTGTAGCGTATTATGTATAAAGGTAACGCGAGCGTCGTTTTCTGGTAATCGGTCTAGTATGTCTGAGTCGAAAATAAAAATTGGTAATACAGAAGCATCACCTTGCAAAGCTTTATAAAACCCAACGTTATCGTCTAGTCTTAAGTCGCGCCTAAACCAGAATATATTTATTTTTTTATCCATTGTTAATATTGATACTCGTTGGAGAAATACTTATTGTAATTTTTCTATTAAAATTTACCAAAGAGCGCTTCTAGTTGTGTAGTTCTATAATTAAAGATACTCTTTAATTTAGGTGCAACTAATATAGGATGTACTAATTGACCCAATACACCAAAAGGTACTTTGTAGTCAATAATGTCTTCCATTTCTACACCACCTTCAATCTCATGTATAAAATGCTTATGATGCCATAAAGCATAAGGGCCGTATAATTGCACATCTACAAAGTACTTTTTGTCTTCGTATTGTGTTATTTCACTAACCCATTTAGTTTTTATCCCTGCTAGAGGGGTTACATTGTACTGCAATATCTGACCTGCATACATTGGTCTATCTGCACCAGAGATAATCGTCATATTCATCTCCGAGGGTGTTAATTTAGATAGATTAGATGGGTTACAAAGAAACTCCCAAGCCTCATCTAAATCAATAGGTAGCTTTTGCTTTTGATGCAATGTATAAATTTTCATGTTTAGTTATGTATTAAAATATAGGCATTAAGTGAGGTTGCAATAAGTAACCAAACGATGTAAGGCAATAAGAGATATTTACCTTTTTTTAGTCTGTCGTTTCTAAAAGTTATAAATAGGTAACATATAACCATTGTAAGTAATATGAGAATTATAAGACCAAATAATGTGAGTTGTTGATTAAAGAATACCCAATTCCAACTTATATTTAGAATAACTTGAAAACTATATAATAACCAAAGTGTTGTTTTTGCACGTAGGGTAAAAAGTTCTGCTAAATACCACGAAAAGCTTAACATTATTAATGTCCAGGCAGCACCAAAAACCCAACCTGGAGGTGTCCAAGGTGCTTTATCTAAGTTAGTGTACCAAGTCTCTAAGACGGCATCACCCATAAAATAATTACCAAGTGCTAAGCCACCAAAATTAATAATTAAGAATAGTAAGAAAAGATAAATCTTTTTCAAGGTCTTATTTTTTTAAAATCTCAATTTGCTCTATAATTTTTTGAGCTTCAGCATATTTTTTATCGCTTTCAGATCTGTTTGTAGTAGATAACTTATGCCAATCAGCCATAAGTGTTTCATATTGCTTTTGTAATTTATCTAACTGAGATGTTTTCTTAAATAATCCGAACATAAAAATTTATTTTAAATATGAAGTAATACGAGAATTCATTGGTTTTGTAATAGAGTAGAAGTGGTCTAAAAGTTGGCCATTTTCATCTACCAAATATTTCTGAAAATTCCACTTCACAGCAGAATTTTGTTTTCCATTAATAGCTTTTTTTGTTAACCATTGATAAAGGCTGTGCTGATGTGTACCTTTAACATCTACTTTTTCTGTAATTAGGAAAGACACACCATAGTTAACCTCACAAAATTCTAGAATTTCATCTGAGTTACCAGGTTCTTGTTTGCCAAACTGGTTGCAAGGCACACCAATTATTACCAATTTATCTTTATAGGTATCTTGTAATTCTTGTAACTCTTTATATTGTGGTGTAAAACCACATTTTGAAGCAACGTTTACAAACAATAGCTTTTTACCTTTAAAGTCGGCTAAATCAATCGGTTTACCTTGTAGGCTGTTAATGGCAACAGTGTATATAGACTTAGATGCTTTTTTTATAACATTTTTATCTGTTGTTGTGAATGTACCTATAAATGCTTTTAACGGATTCATCTATTAGAGTTTAAAGCTTACAATACCACAGTCCATTTCAAAAATCTGTCCAGACATTGAAGCTGCTTTATTAGAAATTAAAAAACCTGCCATGTCTGCTACTTCTTCAGGTTGAAGATATTTTTTAAGCGGATGACGCTCGTTCATATTTTCAATCATTCTGTCGTTACGTAACAATTTAGATGCTAAATCTGTATTTGTAACAGTTGGTGCTATAGCATTAACTCTAATAGTTGGTGCTAATTCTGCACCTAAAGATATTGTTAAACCTTCTACTGCAGCTTTTGAAGCTGCAACACTTGCATGAAACGGCATCCCTAATTTTGCTGCTACTGTACTAAAAAGTAAAATAGCTGGTGTTGTTCCGTTTTTTAAAGCTGGAAGATATTTCTGTATTGTTTTAACTGCACCAAGTACATTGATTTCAAAATCATTTTTAAAATCATCTATACTTAGTCTATTTATAGGTTTAAGATTGATGCTTCCAGGACAATATATTAACCCATCTGCAGTATCAAAATCTGGTAATTCATCGTTAATGACATCACAATTGTAATGTTTTAAATTGGGGTGTTGCTGTGCTGGCGCTGTTCTACTGATGTTTACAATTTCATCATAAGAAGAAAGCAAAGATGTGACTATTGCATTGCCAATACCTTTGCTTCCTCCGATTACTATTAATCTTTTCATATTTTATAACTATGATTCTGTTAAAGGTCTCCCTTTTAAACGTTTTTCTATTTTTTGTTTTATTGCTGTAAGACGCTTCATCAAATCCATGAGTTTAGCATCCTTTTTTTCCTTGTATAGCTCGTTTACTTCTAATATTAAGTCTTTAGCTTCTCTTGCTGCTAAGATTCTGTCGCTTGTTGTTTTGAAAGCAAACTTTCTATTTTCAAATTCAACAGCCTTTTCTATTGTTTTCATAGCCTAATTGTTTAAATAGTTCTGTAATTCTGCAATTTTTGCAGAGGTGTTAAACTCACCACCATAATATGTTGTTACAGTTGCAGACGTATCATCTTTAACGCCTCTAGAAGACACACATAAATGTTTAGCATCAATAATAACTGCAACATCTTCTGTTTCTAATACTGTTTTTAATTCGTTTGCAATTTGATTTGTTAAACGCTCTTGTACTTGAGGACGTTTAGCATAATACTGAACTATTCTATTTAATTTTGAAAGTCCAATAACTTTACCAGATGATTTGTAAGCAATATGTGCTTTACCAATAATAGGTACAAAGTGATGCTCACAATTAGAGTAGAAGGTAATATTTTTTTCTACCAACATTTGGTTATATTGATATTTATTATCAAACAAAGCCACTTTTGGTTTGTTTTTAGGGTCTAAACCAGAGAATATTTCTTCAATATACATTTTAGCAACACGGTCTGGTGTGCCTTTTAGTGAGTCGTCTGTTAAGTCTAAACCTAGCACATCCATTACCTCAGAGAATAGTATTGATATTCGCTTTTTCTTTTCGTCGTTAGACATTTCAAAAGCATTAGGTTTCATTGGTGTTTCTAAATTTGTAAAAAGGTGGTCGTCACCAATGTCTTCTGTAGAAAAACCATTGAATGCTGCTTGTTTGTTGTTAGAAATTGTTTCTGTTTTCATAAAATCTTTTTAATGTGCTGGCTTTAAGTACCCTAGATTTAAATCAAAGCACGTATTAACGTTTTGAAATAGAGTTATTTGATATTGATCTTTGTCTAGAGCATTTAAATCTGCCCTCTTCAAAAGTTCTTTTTTTACTGTGTTTTGTTGCTCTTCCTTGTACTCTGGCGCGCCACAACCTAAAACTTTTAGGCTTTAGCTCACGTCGCATTAAGGTAATAACTTCTTGTTCTTTTAACCCAAATTGAAATGTTATTGCATCAAAAGGTGTTCTGTCTTCCCATGCCATTTCTATGATGCGGTCTATATGTTTAAGTTCTAAAGTCATAATCTTGAGGCATTGTAAATTGTGTATCGTATTTTACTTTTTCGTCAAGTAATTTGTCAAAGAATTTTTTATTTTCTTTAAATGTTTTACTATTTCTAAAGTGAACAAAACGACCTTGGGCGTGTATACTAGATCCGTTTGTTTTGTAAATTACGAGTTGATAATAAGGAATAACCCATGTAAAGTTTTTTAACCCTTTGTTTATCATTACCAAAATGCCTTTTGGTCGTAATTCTATATTTGCATAATTGACATCTGATACCACGTTCATCATTGACTTCATATTCGGACTTACATCATCAACAATCATGCGTTTAGATCCTACGCCACCAAGTTTCAATTTCTGTACCAAACTAAAAGAGCTGCCAATTAAGTCGGCAATAATTTTTTTGTGTTCTGAGTTGTGATGTGTAGTGTTAAGTATCATAATTATTCAAAGTTACAAAATGTTTAACCTTTAGTATATATAGTTAAACAAAAATTAACACATTATTAGGATTGTAAGAAAATGACTCCCAAAAATTACATATTATTCATTTCTCAACAGACGGTTTCTTTCGCTAATAGTATGTCGCTTTAATATTCTAAAACTTTCACGGACTACTTCAGTATCGTTTCTCATATTCCATAAAATATCACTAGCGCGTCTTCTGTTTATCTTAATATCTACGATAGGTAGCGGATAATCTTCACCTAGTTTAAAGTTGTAAAATGTTTGTTCCATTTCGGTCATTAGATAGGGCTCATGTATAAACGGTGTATCTAATTCTGCTAATTCGGGCACCCATTTTTTTATAAATACAGCATCTGGGTCGTGTTTTAAACTATTTGATGTAGGATTATATATTCTTAGTGTATTAATACCTGTCTCACCCGCGGCCATTTGTAATTGTGGAAAATGTATACCAGGTTCAAAATCTAAAAATTGTTGCGATAAATGCCGTGTGGCCGCTTGCCATGGTTGCCAAAGTATGTGTGTAAAAAAAGATGCCAACATGGCACGCATCCTAAAATTAACGTAACCTGTCTCAAGAAGGCATCGCATACTTGCATCTACTAACGGAAAGCCTGTTTTACCTTTAAACCAAGCATTTTGGTAGTCTTCAGAAATACTCTTTTTTAGTTTATGGTAGCCTTTATTTACACTTGCTTCTTCCATGGTATGCTCCATTTCAAACTTTTGAATAAAATGTGCTTGCCAACGCAACCGCGATAAAAAGCCCGAAATATGACGTTTATCTTTACTAACCGCTTTAATCGCTTGCCCTTTTTGAAATACTTGTCTTATAGATATATTACCCCAAGCTACATATGGTGAAATTCTGCTGCAACTACTTCGTGATGCTTCTGGTTTAGAGATGTTATACATGTACGCTTCATGTCTGCTATTAAAAAACGAATCTGCATATTTCCAACCTACAGTACTTCCCCCTTTTTGAAACGGTGCTTCTTTTGGTGTTTCTAAACAGGTAATGCTAAATACTTTTTCTAACCTCTCAATAACTTCATTAGAGACGAGTTGGTTGTCTGCTGGGTTAAATATTTCAAGAGGTTTATTCATATAAACTTCCCAATTTTCAAACCAATCTTTTCTGCTTGTTAAACCACGCTCTACACCATTATTAGTAGTTTCTACCCACTTTATAAAATTATTTCTACAATAGCGTTTAAATTCTTTATCTCTTTTATACGTTAGAAGCAGACCTGTTTCTACATGTGAGTAAATGGTATTTATTTTATAAAATTCTTGTAACTGATTAAAGGCACTCGTAATATCGCTTGTTACTGTTAATACTTTAGAGTTGTAAGGTTTTAGTTGTGTGTTAAGGTCTCTTAAGGCTTCTTTTATAAAGTTAAAGTGGCGCTGGCTATAATGATTATCGTTAAGTAATGCGTGTTCAAAAACATAAAATAAGATAACACGTCTGCCAGTTTTTAAGGCAGTGGTAATCGCTTCATTATCTTGTAATCTTAGATCTCTTTTTAACCAAACTACATTTATATGTTCTCTATCTGCCATACTAAAGTTGCTTTAAAAAGTGTTCTGCATTTTTAAAATGCGTTTCTTTTATTTCTGGCTTCATTTTATCAAATGTTCTAATAAGCATTCCTAAACGAGGGTTGCTCAAAAAGAAATCACGGTGTTTGTCCATAAACGTCCAAAACAGACCATCCCAAGTGGGCTGCCAATCTCCTTTTTTGTAATCGCTCATTTTTTTTATATAATTACTACCGCTTATGTAAGGTTTTGTAGACATTAAGCCACCATCGGCATATAAACTCATACCGTAAACATTGGGTACCATCACCCAATCGTAGGCATCAATAAACAATTCCATAAACCATTGGTAAACTTCATCGGGATCAAACTCGCACAATACCATAAAATTTCCCAGTATCATAAGTCGTTCTATATGGTGGGCATAGCCTGTTTTTAAAACTTTTTTAATGACATCATCTATAGGTTCAATTCCCGTTGAGCCATCATAAAATGAAGCAGGGATTTTTCGTTTAAAATTCCAAAAGTTTTTAGTGCGTTCTTCGGTGCCTTTTACTTCATAAACACCTCTTATAAATTCGCGCCACCCTAATATTTGGCGCACAAAGCCTTCGGTAGAATTTAATGGAATATCATTTTTTTTAGCATATGCTATAGCCTCATTAATAACATGTAGTGGCTCTAGTAATCCTATATTAATTAATGGTGATAAAATGCTGTGGTTTAAATAACTTTCTTGGCGTACAATAGCATCTTCATACACACCAAACTCATGAAAACGAACTTCTAAAAATTGCTGAAACCAATCATTTGCCGTTTCAAAACTAATAGGGTAGAGGGCAAAATCAGTTAATTCTCCATAGTGGTTTTTAAAATATGTATTTACATATGTTTCTGCTTCTTTGTGAAACGTAGTTTTATCAGGAAACTGAATTGGTGGCGGTGTTTTATCTTTTGGGTATTTTTTTCTGTTTTCAGAATCGTATGTTAATTTACCACCTTCGGGTTGGTCACCAGTCATTAAAATATTTCTATCTTGACGTTGGTTTTTGTAAAATGACGTTTGAAAAAATTTCTTTTTTGAGGGCTTAAAGAAGGCGCTTAATTCATCTTTTGTGTTTATAAATAAGGGATTATTATACCACTTAATTTCTATAGTATCAGAAACAGAATTGATATGTTTTTGAAGCCAATTATCTGTTGGGTCTGTAATATGAAAGGTATTAAAACCGTCTTCTATTAATTTTGGAATAAGTTGTCTAACATCGCATAAATCGTTTATGGCTTCTATATAATGAACTGTTTTTCCTTTTGATTGTAAATAGGCTTGGTAACACTTCATCGTGGCACGATGAAATGCTATTTTTTGTTTGTGAAATTTATAGTGTTTAAAAAATAAGAATTCTTCAATTAAATAAATAGAACCTTCGATATCTAAAAGTTCTGAATTTTTAAATAATTGGTGTGGAAAAATAAGTAGGGCCTCTTTGTTGTTCAATGTTCTTTTTTTTTGGTGTTATGTTTTTATTTGGTGGCTTAAAACAAACTAGGTTGTAACCAAAGTTTTCTGAATTTACCGTTTTCATCGTAGCGTTCTGCTTGTAATTGTACATTAAACTTACGATCTCTCGGATCATTACCAACACCAGCAACATACATCCAATTACCATAATTGCTATGTACGTCATAATCTATAAGAAGCGATTCAAAGTAAGCTGCACCAATGCGCCAATCTAGCTTTAGCTCTTTAGCGAAATACGAAGCTACATTTTGTCGACCTCTATTACTCATCCACCCAGTTTGTTTTAATTCTAACATATTAGCGTTTACAAAGTCGGAATTTGTTTCACCATTAATCCACTTTTTAATCTGATTTTTATTGGTAGACCATTCGTAATCTTTATGTAAAATTCCATCTAGTTTAAAAATTTGGCTACCGTATTTTAACGATACATATTTAAAATAATCGCGCCAAATTAATTCAAAAATGAGCCAATAAGTAGATTCGTTTTTATACTGCTCTTTTTCAAATTGTTTAACTTTCCAATAAATGGTTTTTGCAGAGATTGACCCATTAGCTAACCATGATGAAAATTTTGAACTGTAGTCCGTACCAACTAAACCATTTCTTGTTTTTTTATAGAATCCGAGTTTTTTGGTATTAAAAAAATAATCATCTAAACGTTTAAGTGCTTCTGTTTCTCCACCTTTAAAAGGGAATGCAGAATGCACGTGTGTTTTAAAATCAGCTATACCTAAGTCGTGTAAAGTCGGAATTTTAGTGTCATTTTCAATATGGTTAGATTCTGGTAACTTTTTAATAACAGCTGCTTCACGAATAGCCACGTACTTTTCTAATTTCTTTCTAAACACTGTAAATACTTGTGGTATTTTTTCTATTTCGAAATTTATATCTTCAGGATGATACAGAAGTTGGTTATACGATTTATGAAAACTAACGTGCTCTAATTTAGCTTTAATGGCATTTTCTGTAGCCATTTCATCTTTTGTCCAATCGTTTTGAAGGTAAACATCTGTAACCTTATATTTTGCGCAGATTTCTGGAATAATAGCTTCTGGCTTAGTGTTAAATACTAATAGATCTACATTTAAAAGTAGAAGTTGTCTTTTTAAATCTTCAATAGTTTCTACTAAAAATTTAGCACGATATTTTTCTGTTATTTTAAAACCGTATTTATTAGTTTCAAAATATTTAGGATCAAAACAATAGATGCCAATTACCTTATTTTTAGTTGCGCAGGCTTCTGCTAAAGCATTGTTATCAATGGTTCTTAAATCGTTTCTAAACCAAACTAAACTTGTGTTGTTTTTTTTCTCTTGCATTTTTCGCTACAACATTTTATGTTATCCCAATCGCGTTCCCATTTTTTTCTCCAAGTGAATGGTTTGCTACAAACCAAACAGGTTTTTTGGGGTAGATTTTGTTTTTTTATTCCTTTTGGCATTATTTCATTTTTTTTGTCATATTGAACTTATGAAAGCTATCTTAAAAACTGTATAACATACTTTTTTACGTGATTTCTTGTCGCTAAGGCTTCAATTTTGAAAATGACAACACATTTTATTTTTTTTCTACTAAGGCGTTAATCATCCCGTTAAAAACAAAGGCATGAAACGGTAATACCGAATACCAATACAATCTGCCCCAAACACCTTTTGGTCTAAAAACAGCGCGTTGGTATAATTTATCTTTTACTATTTTAAATTCTAGCCAAGCCTCTCCAGGTAATTTCATTTCAGCAAAAAGCAGTAATCTTTTTTCGTCTTTATCTGCCAATAGTACACGCCAAAAATCTAAAGGGTCGCCAGCTTCTAAATACGTGTCGTGTGTACGACCACGTCTTAAACCTACACCACCAAAGAGTTTATCCATGTAACCTCTGAGTTTCCATAGTCTATTAAAACTATACCATCCATTACGACCACCAATACTCCAAATTCGGTCTATGGTGTAGTTTTCATCTTTTATTGTTCTGTATCTTACATCTTTAAAACAGCCAAATTGTGGTAACTCTATATGTTTAGATAATTGGTCTCTAAAGACACCACTACTAACGGCATCTTTCCAACTAGAAATTACAGAGTTTTGTTCAATTTTTTGAAAAGCTAAGTTTACCGCAGTTTTATAAGTCATTGGTGTAATAGCAATATGGTTATTAATATCGCTAGGTCTTCCTATTACTTCCACCTTCATACTATCTACTAATGCAGAGGCGAGCTGAAATGATGTAGAGGTTACAAAATAGAGCCAATAGGATGATAATTTAGGACTTAAAACTGGTAACGTGAGTATGTGTCTTTTTAGGCCTCTTACTTCTGCAAATTGCAAAAGCATTTGCTTGTAAGTTAAAACTTCTGGTCCAAAAATATCAAACGCTTTATTGTACAATTCCTCTTTGTAAAGTGCGCCACATAAGTAGGTGAGTACGTCTCTAATACCTAAAGGTTGCGTTTTTGTATTTAGCCACCTAGGTGTTACCATAATAGGAAGCTTTTCTACGATATCTCTAATAATCTCAAATGAGGCACTACCACTACCAACAATAATACCAGCTCTAAATGTGGTTAATGCATAAGCTTCAGATTTTAAAGTATGTTCTACTTGTAGTCGAGACTTTAGGTGTTTAGATAACGATTTGTCATTAACAATACCGCTTAAATAAATAACATGTTGACATTGAGTTTTAGAAACTAGTGCTTTAAAGTTAGCAGCACAATCTTCTTCTAAAGTTTCAAAATTACTAGAAGATGTTGCCATAGAATGTATTAAATAATACGCGGCATCTATATCTTTAGGTATGCTAGCTAGCTTGGGCTTTAAAAAGTCTATTTTAATGAATGTACACCTAGGATGTTCTTCTATCTCATCTGGTATTCTGCTCATATCGCGCACACAACACACTAACTCATGGTTGTCTTCGAGAAGTTGAAGTGCTAGTCGTTTAGCTATATAGCCTGTGGTACCTGTTATGAGAATTTTCATTCATTATCTTATTTTGAAAATTCTGGTTTTGGACGTTGGTAGTCTAATCTTGTTTTTAAAGTTGGTATTGTATAACCATCTAACCCATTAATACTAGCTATTTTTCCTTTTGCAAGATTAATAAAACCATCCTTTTCTATTAAATGATCATCTACAAAAAGATTTACTATTTTACCAATAACTAATATGGTATTGTTAGCCGCTATTGGGTATTCTTCAACAAATTCCATTTCCATTTGTATAGGCGAATCTTTAACAAAAGGTACGTCTATATTTGGTTTGTATTCTTCATTTAACGATGTAACATTAAACTCAGAAACCGTCTCATCGTATTTGGCAGACGTATGGTGTGCATCTTCAAGAATATCTTCGTAAATATGATTTAAAGTATAAGACCCACTTTTTTTAAGGTTATGATAGGTGTTGCGCATTACTGTAGTGGGCCTTAAAAAAAAGCCCAATAAAGCAGGATTAGAGCCTATATGGGTTACCGAACTAAATACAGCAACATTACTAATACCATCTTCACTTTTTGTACCAATAAGATTTGCAGACTTATAACCAGAGCAACTATTTATTAAGTTGATACGGTACAGATGGTGCATTTTATCGATGTCTTCAAAACTAAATTTAGCCATTTACAGGTTTTTAAAGTTATTGATTTTTACATCTTGTGCTTTTAAATCGAACATAAGGTTGTAAAGGCCAAAGAAAGTTCTATTAATATATATAAAGTGTGTAGACCCTCGGTTACCATTCATGTTTCTTAACTCAGTGCTTTTAGAATAACGTTGTCCCATTTCTGAGATTTTATTAAAAAAGTCTGGATTAGAAAAATCAAATTCTTCCACATGAAACGGTTTTGTAAACAGACTTAACAACTCATGAAACATGTTGCTGAAGAATTTAATTTCTTCTGGCGAATCATCTGTTCTTAATATTTCTAATTCGTATAGTTTGTCTGTAAAAAGTTGCTTGTTACCAATGCATTTAGGATCTGCTAATTCAAAATATGGTGTGTAGAAATCTAAAGGAATCGTTTTCATACACCCAAAGTCTAAAGCAATTAAGTCGCCATCTGGTGATATTAAAAAATTACCAGGATGCGGATCTGCATGTACCTTTTTTAGTTTATGAATTTGAAACATATAAAAGTCCCAAAGTGCTTGACCTAGCTTATTAGAAACCATTCTGTCTGTGTTATGTGCTACAAATTCTGAAAGGTGTTCACCAGTCATATAATCCATAGTTATAATACGCTCAGATGAAAATTTCTCGTAATAATTAGGGAATTTTAAATTAGGAATATGATTACAAGCTTCAACAACAGCCTTGCTTTGTGAAATCTCTAATATGTAGTTGGTCTCTTCTGTAAGTTTATTTTCTACTTCTTTAAAATACTTATCCGAGTCGTTACCTCTTATATTAAACATCTTAATAGCTATGGGTTTAACCAAGGCTAAATCTGATGAGATACTCTCCGCAACTCCAGGATATTGGATTTTCACAGCAAATTTCTTCCCATTCTTTTCTGCAATATGGACTTGGCCAATACTGGCAGCGTTAACTGAAGTTGCGTTGAAGGTATCAAAAATATCTTCGGGATGTTTTCCGAAATATTTCTTAAATGTTTTTATAACTAATGGTGGTGATAAAGGCGGAACAGAAAATTGAGATAAAGAAAACTTCTCCACATAGGCTTGTGGTAAAATACTCTTTTCCATACTTAGCATTTGCGCAACCTTTAAGGCACTACCTTTTAACGTTTTTAAACTATTGTATATGTCTTCTGCATTGTTTTGGTTAAGACGTTCTTTGGCATCTTCCTTAGAATTTACCATCTTGTCACCATAATACTTTAAATAATTTACACCAACTTTAGCACCAGTGGTTACTAATTTTGACGCTCTAGATATTTTAGAAATGGGAATACTGTCTATTGTTTTCATAGTAGGCTGAATATGTATTCAGTATGTATTAATTAGACATCATTTTTTCTTTGTATAAAAATTTACCAAAGTCAATAATGCTTTTTAGGGGTGTGGTGTCTATTAAATCGAAACTTGCTCTTACCGATTTTTCAATAAAAATATCTGTTTTTTCAAAAGAAGGTGACGTGTCATCTAACCAAAACTTCATAGTTACTAATAACTGAAACCAAGCCGATTCTTTTAAGCCTCTATTTTGAAGTTTAACTAATTGTTCTTGTTTTAAATCTATTGTTTTAATATCTAAATGCTCAATGTAGTTGGTAAATCTCTTTTTTAAATGCGCTAAGGATTTTAGAGATTTAAGTTGATTTTTATTTTCACCTAATACATGAACAAAATAACTTCTGTTGGCTGTAAGAATTTCGAAAAAGGTGAAATAAAAACTTAATAATTTATCTTTGGGATGAAAAGTTAAATACTCTTCGCTTTTTTCTAAAACAGCATGTGCATTATCAAAAAATACTTTAAATATTGATTGCTCTAAAGCTTCAAATGTACCGAAGAATTCATAAAATGTTTGTTCTTCAAATTTGTTGTCTTTTGCAAATGCGTAAACTGATTTTGGTTTGTGATTATGTGTTAGTACATAATCCATATAAAAACCTATAATGTCTGATTCTGTAATTGATTTCTTGTTAGCCATTGTAATTTGTTTTTTACTACAGCGTAAAGATACTAATGTTTAATGATTTTAATATAACGTTAAACAAAATTTAACAAGAATATAGGATACCATTTAAGATAGTGTAATTTAGTAAGGTATTTTTAATTTATTATTGAATGGTTTTATGGCAAAAAACAGCAAGTATAGCCCCAATTATTGGTGCGGTTAAGTAAAGCCAAAGGTGGTCTAAATTGCCAGACACAAATGCAGGTGCCAAAGATCTCGCCGGATTCATTGACGCTTTTGTCATTGGACCAGCAAACATAGCTTCTAGTAATATAACACCACCAACTGCTATTGCCGCCATAGATCCTATTTCTTTGCTCCCTTTAGAGACATTTAGGATAACAAGCATTAAGAAAAAAGTTAAAAATAATTCAAATATAAAAGCTTTATGAGGTGCAAATCCTTCTGCAGGATATGTGTGTCCAAAACTACTGCTTTCAGGAAATAGTAGCCATAAAACCAAAATAGCCAAAAATGCACCCATGGTTTGCGCTGTAAGATACAACGGTACATCTTTCCATTTAAATTTTTTAGCCACAGCAAAACCAATGGTTACTGCTGGGTTTAGATGTGCACCAGATATGTGTCCAAAAGCGTAAATCATTGCCATTACTACAAGTCCCCATGTTATAGCAACGCCAACATGTGTTATGGCACCACCTGTTATTTCGTTAACCGTCATGGCACCACAGCCACAAAACACCATTATAAATGTGCCTAATAATTCTGCAAATGCCTTTTTACTCATTCTGACTTTTATTAGTTAATTTAGTGATGTTTTAACGTTTAATTAAGCTTTAATCTGAGAAAACACATAGTTTAATTCTGTTGCAATTTGCAAACTACGTTCGGTGTATTTTTCTAGTTGTTGTGGTGTATTATCAAATGCTTTTGGGTCTTTGTAAGTAATTGGTATACGCTTTTCTGCACCAATTATAAAAGGGCATCCCTTGTCTGCACTAGAACAAGTAAGTATAGCTGCAAAATTTGAAGTTGGATTAAAATCAGCATCAAAAGTTTTAGAAAAACCAATAATAGGATGGTTATTTTCAGAATACTTTATAGCATAAACCGGATTAATTTCATTAGAAAGCTTTTCAATTTTAAATCCAGCATTTTCTAAAGTTTTTGCAGCAACAGGAAATAATGCAGTAGCCTCAGTACCGCCAGAGTAGCAGGTTACATTTTTAAGGTTATAAAATTGTGCAATTGTTTGAGCCCAAACTTGCGATAAATGACTTCTACGTGAATTGTGTGTACAAATAAAATTAAGATTTACAGCACTATTATTAGTCACTTTTTCTTGTACATAATTTATTAAGTGTTGTAATAGGTCTAAACGTTCTGGTGCTAAAGCTACTTTTGGTAATGCTTCTATTTGTGCAACTATTTTTGGGTATAACATGTTTTTGTTTTAGGGTATTAATGCTTAACAGCAACCAGAATTTGGCGTGCAGCCAGAGGTGGTTTTTTGAATCTCAGATATTTTAACTTTTAGTTTGTCATTTGGTAAGCCACAAGACGACAATGCTAAACATGCGGTTTGTTTAGGTGTTAAAAGAAAGGTTTTGCCGTTAAACTCTAAGTCGTATTTACCAATGGTTTGGCTTTGGTATTCTACTTCAATATCTAGATTACCAATTTTTAATATTTTTTCTGAGAGTTCTATAATATCTAATAATTTTTCGGGATGCAGTCTGTGGTCATAATCATTAGCTTCCCATAATTGAAAATTAGCAACTTGTTCGTGTCTTACTGTACCGCCGCAGTCTATAAAATCTTTAGATATTTTACCAACTTCAGTTACATGAAAATGGTTAGGTACTAAAGAGCCATCTGGTAACTGAAAAGCGATAGTCTTTATTTCTGTAAGTATAGTTTTAATTTCTTTTAATTTCATAATATATAATTAACAACAGTTATTTTCTTCATTAATGTCTTGGTTAATAAATTCTGCGATTACAGACTTCATCTGCGTCCAATTATTTTGGTTTATACAATAGCAAATACTCGTACCTTCTATATTACCTTTTATCAGCCCTAAGTTTTTTAATTCTTTTAAGTGTTGCGAAATAGTGGGTTGCGCTAATCCTATTTCATCAACCAGATCACCACAAATACAAGATTTTATTTTAAATAAATGTTGAAGGATTGCCACTCTTGCTGGGTGGCCAAAAGCTTTAGCGATATTAGATATCTGATTTTGTTGGTCTGTAAATATTTCGCTTTTTGTTAAACCCATGCTTATTGTATTAATATATTGCAATATTACGATTAATATATTTAATACAGCCAAACGTTTTAGATAATGTCATAAAATACAATGAATAAATAGTAAAACCTTTTAAGTATTTGTTAACATATAAGGCTTAAGGTAAGTTGTAAATTTACGACACATTAATAAACAACCATTTAACACAATACAAAATGAAGAGATTAGTACTTTTTACATTTGCTTTAACTTTAATGTTTTCGGTAAATGCACAGATTGAAACACCACAACCTAGCCCATTTGCTAAAGTAGAGCAGAAGGTAGGTTTAACAGATGTTACTTTAGAGTATTCTCGCCCAAGTATGCGAGGAAGAGAAGTTTTTGGCAACTTAGTACCTTACGGTAAACTATGGAGAACAGGAGCAAACAAAAATACAATGATTACATTTAGTAATCCCGTTATAATTGCCGGACAGGAATTAAAAGCAGGTTCTTATGCTATTTTTATAACTCCTAACGAAAGTTCTTGGGATGTTGTTTTTTATTCAGATATCAATAATTGGGGAACACCAGGAAAATGGGATGCTACAAAAGTTGCTGCTAAAACAACAGTTAATACAATGAAAATGCCAATGCAAGTTGAGACCTTTACAATAACATTTGATAACCTTACAAATGCTTCTGCTGAATTAGGTTTTATTTGGGGTAACACAATGGCTAATGTAAAGTTTGAAGTACCGACTGATGCTGCAGTAACTGCTGCAATTGAAAAGACAATGGCTGGACCTTCTGCAAACGATTATTATGCGTCTGCAGTTTATTTTATGCAACAAGATAAAGATTTAGATAAAGCTAAAATGTGGATGGATAAAGCTATGGCTATGTCTAAAGAGCCTGCGTTTTGGCAATTAAGACAACAGTCTTTATTATATGCTAAAATGGGTGATACTAAAAATGCAATTGCTACAGCTAAGAAATCATTAGAGAAATCTAAAGTAGCTGGTAACGCAGATTACGTAAAAATGAACACAGATTCTCTAAAAGAATGGGGAGCTATGTAATATTGAATTTTAGCTAATTGGTGTTAGCCTTTAGCAAATTGTTATATAAAAAAGCACAACTCATTGAGTTGTGCTTTTTTTGTTTGTAATTTGAGTTTCACCGTCACTTCGAGTGATTTGTGAAGAATGAGCAAATAGTATCGATAAGGGCTAATACATAATACTTGTATCTACAAATTCTAAATACTAAGCTTCAGTCTTTTTTGGTAGAAAAACTTGTAAGGTGTTAGCAATACCAATTACTACAACACATCCAAAAAGATTTAGCCATAAATAAGGCATCCAGTCTAACAACCAGCCAATTACAACTATAGCTTGTGTAATAAGTGCCCCTATAAATACAGCGTTACCTTTAATGTGCTTAAAGAAGAACGCTAATAGAAAAATACCTAAGACGTTACCATAAAATATAGAACCTATAATATTAACTAGTTGAATTAAATTTTCTGCAAGATTTGCAAAACAAGCTATTATAATAGCAACAATTCCCCAACCTAAAGTAAACCATTTGGTCATTTTAACGGTATGTATTTCGCCTTTATCTTCTTTTAAGTTTCTACTGTATAGGTCAATAGAAGTAATTGTGGCGAGCGCATTTATTTCGGACGCGGTAGACGACATTGCGGCAGATAAAATAACGGCTAGCAGTAAGCCAATTAGTCCGGTAGGCAAGTGGTTTAGAATAAACCTAATGAACATATAATCTTTATCGTTGGTTTGTGTGTCTTTTGCAGCGTCTTTATATAATGTGGCTAATGCAGCCGATTTTTCTAAATAAGAGGCGCTTTCTGAGTCTGACTTTAAAGTATTAACTTCATTTTGAAGTTTTGTGTATGTGTCTTTGTACTCAGGATCTACAGCTTTTTTAATTAAAAATTTTGATTCTAGTCGGTATGATTTTTCAATACTATCAATACTATATAATTTTTGTCTTGCGAGTGGATCTTTATCAGTTGATAAGGCCAAACTTAATGTTTGTTTTTCTTCAAAAAGTTTGTTTTGCTTATTTTGAAGTATTCTGTAATCATCACCATATTCTGATGCTAATACGGTCTGAGTAGAAGCGTCTATAAAATTTAGTGGTGAGGGGTTAAACTGATAAAAAACAAATACCATAACACCTACGAGTAAAATAAAAAACTGCATAGGTACTTTTAACAGCCCATTAAATATTAAGCCCATCTGCATTTCTTTCATAGATTTGCCTGAAAGGTAACGTTGCACTTGGCTTTGGTCGGTTCCAAAATAAGACAGCATTAAAAACGTACCACCAATAATACCTGTCCAAACGGTATATCTATTTTCTAAATCGAACGAAAAATCTAAAACTTCCATTCTACCAGTAGCACCTGCAATATCTATGGCATCAATAAAAGAAACTTCTTCTGGTATTAAGCTAATAACCACAAAAAGTGCTGCAAACATACCAGCAAAAATTACAAACATTTGTTGTTTTTGGGTTACAGTAACCGCTTTTGTTCCGCCAGAAACCGTGTAGATAATCACTAAAACACCAATAACAATATTAAGCGTTACAATATCCCAACCCAACACTACAGACAGTATAATTGCTGGAGCAAAAATGGTGATACCAGCGGCTAAACCACGTTGTATTAAGAATAAAATAGCCGTAAGACTTCTTGTTTTTAGGTCGAATCGGTTTTCTAAAAACTCGTAAGCAGTATAAACTTTTAGACGATGATAGAGCGGAATAAAAACTAGGCAAATAATAACCATGGCAATTGGTAGTCCAAAATAAAATTGAACAAAGCCCATACCATCAGAAAACGCCTGTCCAGTAGTAGATAGAAAGGTAATTGCGCTAGCTTGAGTAGCCATTACAGAAAGACCAATAGTCCACCATTTAGAACTATTCCCTCCCTTTATATAGTCTTGAGCATTTTTTTGACCTCTTGTTTTCCATGTGCCGTACCCTACAATCGTTGCAAGGGTTGCAATGAGAACAGTCCAATCTATCCATTCTAAAGTTTGATGCATAAGTTTAAGCGAATGAAGCAGTTATAAAATAAAATAACACAATGTATAAGGCGTTTGCAACTAATACGATAGTGTACATTTTATCCCATTTTTGTTTTTTCTGTGGTTGGTTTTGGTTGTGCATGTTAGTTAGTTCTTAGTTTTTTAGTTGCATTTTTGGTTCTTTTCCTGCGGAGAGTAAATTAGCAAATAATCTGTAAGCACCAGAGACTCCGGCAGGAAATTCTCTGAAAAAGCTTAAACCAGTATAGATATAGTTGCCTTTGCCATATTTGGCCACCAAAAGGCTACCTTCTTTAGAGCTTTCACCTTTATCGTTAAAAGCGAGTAGTGGTGTAAATTCTTCTGACCATTCATTAGGAAAATATAAACCACGTTCTTGCACCCAACCTTCAAAGTCTTGAATGGTAATTTTGTTAGGATAATTAAGAATTGGGTGGTTAGAATCTAACATTCTAACCAACGCATTTTCGTCGGTAACACGGTCTCTAGATAATTTAAGATTAAAAGGTGAAAGATTGTCTACTTTTATACCGCGACTTGTGTTGTATTGAATGATGAGATTACCGCCTTCATTTACATAATCTAATAAGAATTTTTGTTTAAATTTTAAGGCATCTACAATATTATAAGCTCTAATACCAACTACGATAGCATCAAAATTCACAAGGTTTTCTGGTGAAATTTGCTCAGGATTTATAACAGTAACATCATAACCGATTTGGCGCAAACTCTCTGGTACAACATCACCTGCACCCTCTATATAACCAATATTAGTTCCGTTGGTTTTAATATCTAAACGTACGACTTTGCTTTCGCTAGGCATTAAAACGGTTTGAAACGGAATATGTGCGTAATCTATTTCTATTAGTTCATCAGTATAAAAATAGCCATTTAGGTTAACCATTGGTGTAATAAGTCCTTCGCTTTTATTTTTTGGTGGTACAATTGTAAATACCACTTTTTGAATGTCTCCTTTGTTTGCAATTGCTATCATTTGCTTTTGCGGATACACGCTCCAATCATCTGGGTAAGCCATTTGTATAAAACCTTCAATAGCATCACGACCTGCTTTTACAGTAACTTCAATTTCTTTTTGTTGGTCATTATCAAAAATAAATACCTTATCTCTTATACGTACTGATACTTCAGGAATAATCTCAAAAGGTCTGTATAATTCGCCTTTATCTGGTTTTGAGTAGCGGTAAATTACTGGTTTTGTGATTGTAATTGGTGTGCCTTCAATATTTAAATTAAAATCTACAAATACAGCCCGTGGTGTTTCTGGTAAACCCACTAAGTCTTGGTATTCTACAGCGTACATGCCAAGTGAACTTTGGTTGTTTAGCCAATAAGGTGCTGTGTAAGCCATATCATTTGGTATGCTAATACCTTCGTTAAAATTAACACGTTTGTTGGTAGATAATACCATGTTTTTAGCTATACCTTTTTGAAGTGTTGAAAGGTTGTAAGAGATTAAATTAATGTTTGAATCGCTTCGGTTTAGAAGCTCCATTTTTAAGTCTACCTTAGTGTTTGGCGCTGCATGTGGTGTGTTTGATGATACTTCTAAGTACAAACCTGCACAGGCTTCAATAATAGTTTTAAGTTCTTTAGTTTTAATGACTTTCCAATGTTTGTTTTTTACGTTTTGAAGTAATTTATAGGCCTCTAAAAGTTGTGGTAAGTGGGAAGCCGGATTAACAAAATTGAAATCACTTTCAACAGCTGTCATTATATTAGCAATTGCTTGCCCATCTTCAATTCTATTCCATGAGGTATCAATACCTTCAAAAATATTTTTATCGTTAGTGATAGGGTCGCCTTTTAAAAACTCTATATATTCTTGCTGACTGCCTCGCGTTGTTACACGACCAAATCCTTGACACAAATGTTGACTACTTGCTATAGATGCTAATTCATTATTAGACATGCCTTTTGTTGGGTAATACACACCAATATCAAAGTTAACCATATTGGTTTTGTCTATTTTATCAAAAGCGTCTTGGCTACCATAACGCCACCACGAGGTGTTGTAAAATAGACGTTTAGGTTGCCATAACTCTGTCAACTCAAGTTGTGAGCTGTATTTGGTAGCATCGTTTGCTAAATCAAAAGCCTCCATGCTTAACATGGCAGAACTGGTATGATGGCCATGTGTTTGGCCAGCTCTTCTATGGTCAAAACGGTTAATGATTATATCTGGTTTAAACTCACGTATGGCCCAAACTACATCTGCTAGAACGTCGTCTTTATTCCATATTTCTAAAGTTTCGTCAGGATGTTTAGAATACCCAAAATCGTTAGCTCTTGTAAAACGTTGTTCGCCACCATCTACGCGTCTTGCAGCTAATAGTTCTTGTGTTCTAATGACTCCTAAAAGTTCTCTAATTTCTGGTCCAATAAGATTTTGTCCGCCATCACCACGTGTTAGAGATAAGTAAGCTGTACGCGCTTTAACGTGGTTAGACATGTATGAGATTAAACGTGTGTTTTCATCATCTGGGTGTGCAGCAATGTAAAGTACAGAGCCTAAAACATTTAGTTTTTGAACGGCTTCATAAATTTCTGATGCATTTAATTTTTTTGGTTGTTGTGCTTGTAAAGTAAAAATACTGCTTAAAAGCAGAAGTATACAGATTCTAATCTGGTGCATGGAAGTTATTGGTTAGTTACCTTTCAAATATATAAAAGTTAGTTGCTTAAGTCTGTTTTTTAGGTTTTGTTTAACGGTTGTTTTATGTTGAAATTATCATCATCACAACTCTGTAAGTTTATAGTATAAGTTTCAATATTAAATAGTATTAGAGCCACCTTCTGCGTTTAAAATAAAATAATAAGGCAATAAACATTGCAAACATGACGCCTAAAAGTATAAAGTAGCCATTCTCATATTTTAATTCAGGAATGTACTCAAAATTCATTCCGTAGAGTCCTGCAAGAAAGGTTAATGGAATAAAAATAGTAGAAATTATGGTGAGTACTTTCATAACTTCATTCATCTTATTACTAATAGTTGTCATGTACATATCCATTAAACTCCAAATCATTTCTCGGTAAATATCTATGTTTTCTGATACTTGAATTAAGTGGTCGTAAATATCTCTATAATAAGTTATTGTGCGTTTGTAAATAAATGGGTGTTCGCCTTTTTCTATGCGGTTTATAATTTCGCGAAGTGGAAATATAGCACGACGTACTTTTAAAATTTCACGCTTTAATTGTTGAATTTCAATATTTATATTCTCTCTTGCATTACCTGCAAAAAGTTCGGTTTCTAAATCTTCAATTTTATTGCCTAAGGTTTCTATAATGCTAAAGTAATTGTCTACAACTGCATCAATTAAGGCGTACATAAGATAATCAGATTTTAAGCCTCTTATTCTGCCGTTGTTTAGTCTTAAGCGTTCTCTAATTGTATTAAAAACGTCACCTTCGGATTCTTGAAACGTGATGACATAATTTTTACCAAGTACAAAACTAACTTGCTCAATTACAATTTTTTCATCCTTATCATAATACAGCATTTTTAAAACTATAAATAAGTAATTATCGTACTCATCTATTTTAGGCCGTTGCGATGTGTTTACAATATCTTCTAATACTAATGGGTGTAGGTTGTATTGTTTGCCAATATTAGCTATTTCGTCTATATGCTTTAGTCCATCTACATTTATCCAAGTAACAGAGTCTGTATCTTTGTAGTTAATGGCGTCTTCAATATTTAATAAGACCGATTCTTCAATAGTTTCTTTAGTATAATCAAAACATTCTACATGTAAGTTTTTATCAGATTTTTTACCTGTATATACAAGTGTGCCAGGTACTTTGCCAATGTAATGTTTGTAGTTGTCGGTTCTTACTTTTTTTGGTTGCTTCATAATTTATAGAATACTACTATCATCTAAAGCATCTTTTTCTATTAAGGTCACTGCTTTTTGAAGAATTAGATTGTTGGGATACGTTGTAATATCACCATTGTCTTCTCTTAATATAAGTTGAAATGCTCTAATATCTTCAATAATTGCTTCGATAGGATAGTCTTTATCGTGAATTTTTATTTTGTCGCCAACTTTATAAGGAAACGAGAAAAACATAATTACACCAGATGTAATATTGCTTAAAATAGACCAGATAGCAAACAATGCAATACCAATTACGGCAAATACAGAAGAGAATACTAATGAGATATCGTGAGCTTTTGCACCAAGGATAAAAGCTTCTATTAAAACAGCAATTAATACTAAGGTTACTGTTGCATATCGCCCAATTAAGATGGCCCTAGCTTCTGTGGTACCACTTCTTTTTCCTATTTTTTTTACGGTAATTACAATTATTACGCGTATAATAGAAAGTACAAAAAGAAGTATAGCTGTAGATATAATTTCAGATTGGTATGTTTGAAAAAACTGAGACATGTTAAGTTTATTAGTACTTAACAAATATAGTTAGATTGCTTAAAAAGTTTACTGCAATTTTAGTTTTTCGCGCAACACTTCATCTTCATTACTATTTTTGCCCCAATATGCAGATTTAAGTGCAACAAGTTTGGTAGCTTTAGTAGTAAGTGTTTTACGATTAGTACCATAACCAGAAATTACGGTGTCTTCCCAGCCTAAAATATCATAAGGAAATTGTACATTATAGTTAATCTTTAATATACGATCTAGCTTAGGGTAACTAAGTTTGTAAACACCATTTTCTAAAGTAGCTATAGCGTCATAACTTTTAATATCTACATGCTTAAGTCTGGTATGTTCTAAAGACGGGATAACAGATATAGTACCTTTTGGAAGACTTTTAGGGTCTATTCTTAATTTGGTCCAAAGTTCGTTTTCTGTCCACGTTTTTTCAATATTAAAATTTTGGTCTGCTTCGCTCTGAAAGTAAGAATGCGATGTAATTTCGAAACTATCTCTATTATTAAGTTGTGTATAAACATGCCCACACCATTCTTGTATGGATGCCGAAACCTTTAAAGCGTGCTGGTTATTAGCAACTGGGTAAAATGTGCTTTGCATTATGCTGTAAGGGTAAATACCAGTATTAAAATTTTTAGTAGCATTTAACTTTAAAACAGACGTATTCGTTTTATTATAGTTGTCTGCTTTAACTTGTACGTGTGGTAAAAAATCTTCTGTAACAAAGACTAACACAGCGTTGCCATCTCTCATTTCGCCATAGCGCGCTTGCTCTAGTTTGTAAGATGTGATTTCTGCCTCACCAGCATACCAATAGGCATTAAATTCTTTACTTAATACTGTTTTTGGCTTTAAAGAGGCATCTGTTTTTTGTGTTGTAGTAGCAACAGGTTTTGCTGTTTCTGTTTTAGTATCTCTACAAGAAGCTGTTATTGTTAATAACAAAACACATAATCCGATACTATTTATAGTCTTAGTCATAACACTTAATTTTAAACAAAGTTACTTGTCTAATTGTCTTTTGCAATGGTATTTAACGTTTTGTAAAGTAAATGTGTAGGTAGGCCAACTACGTTATTATATGAGCCTTCAATACGAGTTATGCCAATGGCACCTATCCATTCTTGTATGCCATAAGCACCAGCTTTATCTAATGGTTTATAAGTGTTTACATAGTACCAAATTTCATCATCTGTAAGTGCTTTAAACGTCACTTTTGTGGTGGTGTTTAATACTTGTTGTTTGTGTGGTTGGGTAAAACAGATGGAGGTCATTACCTCGTGTGTGGTATTGCTTAGCGATTTTATCATTCTAAACGCGTCTGCTTCATCTTTTGGTTTTTCTACAGCTTTATTATTTAACCAAACAATGGTGTCGCTAGTAACCAGTATGTCTTTTAATTTTAGATTTGCTTTAAAAGCTTCTGCCTTTAATTTGGCGAGGTAGTCAGTTATGTCTTTACCTTTAAGATGTGCAGGATATATTTCGTCTATTGGTTTTAATTGAATTTCGAAATCGAGATTCATAGTTTTAAAAAATGCATGACGTCTAGGTGACGCTGAGGCTAAAATAATATTGAAATCTTTAAGCTTTTCGTTTAACATATTATTTAAGTAAAATGAAATTATAGAGCGTTATAGATAATATACCAGTTAACATAACTAACTTTAAAATAAGGCTAATGTGTTTGTAGTCTGATTTTTGTGTTGCACTAAATAGTTTAATTGAGATATAAATTAGTGGTGCAATAACTAATATTAAAAAATAACCAACAACTGCTATCTGTTTAAATAAATAGGTAATAACGTAATAAGTTACCGTAAATAAAGGTATTAGTGATAATATGAATGAAATTTTAGTGGCACGCGCTCTGCCAGCGATTACTGGTAATGATTTTGTACCCGCTTTGTAGTCACCATCTATATCTTCAATATCTTTTACCATTTCTCGTATAAGATTAATAATAAAAGCAAAAATGGCATAATCTCTAATGATGCTAAAAAACAGAATTTGTATAGGTCTATTGTCTACAGTCATTACAGGCAGTAATTCAAAAATACCAACTAATAAAATACTTAAGGAAACGACGAGTGCCACAATGATGTTGCCAACTAAAACAATATGTTTTAAAAACGTTGAGTACATATAGAGTAGCGCAGAAGCAACAAAAAAGATAGGAAACAAGTTAGATTTACCTATGTGACTTGCTATATAATAGCCTAGACCAACACCTATAATATTTAAAATTACAAATAAGGCTGTTGCTATATTTTCATTAATATGTTTATTAATGATAAGCTTATGTGGTTTGTTAATACTATCCGATTCAATATCTTGAATATCGTTAATAATATAACCACCAGCAGCAATACAAACTGTAGCTAAAACTAATAGAAAAAAATTAAAATGGCTTAATGTGGTTACAACACCATGGGTTTGGGTAAAGGGAAGTAATAATGCATATTTAATTAAATATTGCACTAGGGCAATCATTATTAGGTTTTTAAAACGGATAAGCTTAAAAAAGTATAGCATAGTTTTTAGTAAACTGAATTTAATTTAAAACAAGATAGAGATAGAAACCTAATCGTATTTAGCATTAAAATTACCATTCCATTTGCCATGCACCTTAAGCACTTGCTCAATAACATCTCTAACAGCACCTTTACCACCATTTTTATGAGAAATATATTTAGAAATGGCTTTAATTTCTGGCACGGCATCTTGAGGGCAACACGGTAAACCTGTTAATATCATTACAGGATAATCAGGTATGTCATCTCCCATATACAATACTTGCGATTTCTTAATATTGTTTTTGTTTAAGTAAGCGTCTAGTTGCTCTATTTTATTGTGCGCACCTAAATAAATGTCTTTAATACCTAAACCGTCCAAACGTTTTCTGACACCTTCGTTTGAGCCACCAGAAATAATACACATATTATAACCAGCATCAATAGCTGTTTTTAAAGCAAAACCATCTTTTATATTCATGGTTCTTAACATTTCACCATCTGTAGTTACAGTAATTGTACCATCTGTAAGTACACCATCTACATCAAAAATAAAAGTAGTAATATCTGTTAAAAGTTCTTTATAGCTTTTATCGTTGTCCATGTGTTTTTTTTATTGAATTGGTTAGTAATTCATAAATCTTTTTATGCTCGTCACTTTCAATCTGTTTAAGATGACGTTTTATTGTTTTTTTATCGTTTCGCTTTGCAGGCCCTGTTTGTGCCATGTAAGGTGATATGTGTTGTACTTTTTTAGCCGTCTCTAAAATGAGAGGTTTTAAAATATTAAAATCTACATTTTCAGCATCACCAATTTCATGTGCTATTCTATACATTTGATTGGTAAAATTATTAACAAATACAGCGGCTAAATGGAGTGTTTGTCTTTGTTCTGTATAAATTTTGTAAGACACACAGCCAATGGCTTTTGCTAAATCTTTTAAAATTTTTAGATTTTGTTTTTCTTTAATCTCAATACAAATAGGCACTGTATTAAAGTCTAAATCGGTGGCTTTAGAAAACGTTTGAAGCGGATAAAAGACACCAAGCCTGTTTTTTCTGTCCATATCATGTATAGACACACTACCAGAGGTGTGCACAATTAAACGGTCTTTAAAGGGTAAATCTTTAGAAAGTTGAGCTATACTATCATCGCTAATAGCAATAATATAAATATCTGCTTCTTTTAAGTCATTAAGGTTGTCTATAACTTCTACCTCGTTGGCGTATTCTGCTATAGTCGTCCGTGTTCTATTATACCATTGTACTACAGAAACGTCTTCCGATTTTTTAAAAGCTTTATATAAATGTGTGGCCACATTACCTGCGCCAAGTACTACTACTGATATCATAGTGTAAAAATACTAAGATTTCCTATTCTGTAACAACAACTATCGTATTAAAAGAATAACTTTGATAGATATGGCAAAAAGTGATATAAAAAATAGAGACGATGTTTTTAATTTGGTAACTTCATTTTACGAAAAAGTGAGGAAAGATATTGTTTTAGGCCCTTTTTTTAATGACACTATAAAAGATTGGGATGCACATTTAGAGCATTTAACTACCTTTTGGGAATCTAGTTTGTTTTTAAAAACCAAGTATTATGGAGACCCGCTAAAAGCTCATGTTAAAGTAGATGTAACACATAATAATAGTATTACAGAGCTTCATTTTGGACTTTGGTTAAACTTGTGGTTTCAGACTATAGACGAGTTGTTTGAAGGTGATTATGCCGAAAACGCAAAACGTCGTGCGCGTAAAATGGGCTCTTTCTTATATCTTAAAATTTTTGAAGCTAGAAATAGCTAATCATTTTCAAGCTTCTTCCTAAATTTGTGTTTTTCAATTTTATAAAAAATAAACACAATGAAACTTCTTAAAGAATTTAAAGAATTTGCAGTAAAAGGTAATATGATGGATATGGCCATTGGTATCATTATCGGTGCATCTTTTAATAAGGTGATAGACGTATTAGCGAAGCAAGTTATTTTACCACCATTATCCTTACTGTCTGACGGTGTTAACTTTGAAAGTAGAAAGTTAATTCTTAGAGATGAAGTTGCAGATGCAACAGGTACAGTCACAATTAGCGAAGTTGCTGTAGCTTACGGTAAATTAATTGAGGTGTTTTTAGATTTTTTAATCATAGGTTTTACCATATTTATTGTTGTAAAGTTTATGAATAGATTACGAAATAAAGCGCAAGACACAGACGATGCAACGGTAGTAACACCAAAGGATATTCAGTTATTATCAGATTTAAAAGATTTAATGCAAGAGCAGAATAGGTTATTAAAATCTAATATTTCAAATTAATTGAAAGGTTTTTCTTAAATTTTAACGCTTTTTTGGGAATCTAAATACCATACTAAAATGGTCAAAATGTCATATCTTTGCAAGAGCTAAAATTAAGCCTAGAGCTATGCAAAAAAAAATCGCGAATTTCCTATTCTCAACAAGACTTACTGCCTTTTTATTTATCTTATTTGCTGTTGCCATGGCAACGGGTACCCTATTAGATAGAAATATGGAAACCTCACCCACACCATATACAAGAACTCTTATTTATAATGCGTGGTGGTTTGAGGCTATTATGGTATTCTTTATTATCAATTTTGTTGGTAACATTTTTAGATTCCGACTTCATAAAAAAGAAAAGTGGGCAACTTTAACATTGCATTTGTCCTTTATATTAATCCTTTTTGGTGCATTTATTACACGCTATGTTGGTTATGAAGGTATGATGTCTATAGAAGAAGGAGCTACCGAAAGTGAATTTAGATCTCAAAAAACATACCTCACAGCTTATGTTGTAGGAAGCCACAAAATTGATGGAGTTTTGCAGCGTTATAATTTTCAGCGCGTTACAGACTTTTCACCACGATTAGATAATCATTTTGATGAAACTATAGATTATGGTGGTACCGCTGTAAATTTCAACTTAAACAAGTTTATTAAAGGTGCAGAAAAAGATATCATACCCGATGAAAGTGGAGAAAGTTACCTTAAAATTGTTGAAGCATCAGATGGTAGACCACACAATCATTTTTTAAAAGACGGACAAGTTTCAAACTTACATAATCTGCTTATTTCTTTAAATAAAGAGCAAGAAGGTGCTATAAATATAACAAATACAGAAGATGGTATATTTATAAAATCACCTTACGAGGGTGAGTTTTTAACCATGGCCACTGGTACAACAGGCAAGTTGGTGAAAGATAGTTTACAGCCTTTAGCTTTACGTTCTAGATATATTATTGGGGATATGCAATTGGTGTTTCCAAAACCAGTTGTTAAAGGTGTTTTTGATATTGTAAAAAAACCAGTTATTCTTAAAAATGATGAAGACGGTATTGTGCTAGATATTACAGCTAATGGTGAAACAAAAAGTATTAAACTTATTGGTGGAGTAGGTACTCATAATAAATTTGAAGAAGTTGAAGTTGGTGGTTTAGAAATCGCATTACAATATGGTGCGCGTTTAGAAAAGTTACCTTTCGAAATTAAACTAAACGATTTTATTGCAGAAAAATATCCTGGTACAGAAAAAGCTTATTCGTCTTACGAGAGTAAAGTCACTGTTCTCGATAAAGCGTCTGGTGATTTTGATTACCATATTTATATGAATCATGTATTAGATCATAAAGGCTATCGTTTTTTTCAGGCAAGTTTTCACCCAGATGAAAAAGGAACAATATTATCTGTTAACCATGATATGTGGGGAACTTACATAACATATGCAGGTTATATGTTGCTTTATTTTGGACTAATGGCTATCTTGTTTGCTAAACACACACGTTTTGATGATATAAGAAATCGTCTAAGAAAACTTAAAGAAAAGAAAGCTAAAATGATGACAATGATTCTGTTATTATTTAGTTTCTCTGGTTTTGCACAAGTACAACATTCTGCAGGCAATGGCCATGATAATGCAGATACCAGACCTATAAAAACACAATTAGATTCAGTTTTAAAAGCAAACATTACACCAAAAGCGCACACCGATAAGTTTGCAGAAATGGTGATACAAGATTACAGTGGTCGTATGATGCCAATACATACTTATGCTTCTGAAATGTTAAGAAAAATAAGTAAAAGTGATACGTATGAAGGCTTAGATGCTACACAAGTATTTTTGTCTATACAAGAAAGTCCAATGCTTTGGTATAACATACCAGTTATTTATTTAACACCAAGAAAAGCAGATTCTATAAGAACTATTATAGGGGTAGAGAAGAGCCAGAAATATGTGAGTTTATTAGACTTTTTTACCGAAAAAGGAAGAAACAAGCTAGGGCCATATATAGAAGAAGCTTTTAAGGCGCAAGTTCCTAATGGGTTTCAAAAAGAAGTAAAAGACACTTACGGAAGATTAAATTTATTGTCTGACGCTATTGAAGGCAGATCTATAAAAATATTTCCTGTTCCAGATGATGAAAATAATAAATGGATCTCGTCTTTTGAATACAAACGTGAAGGTTTTAAAGACACAATTGAAGATTCTTTATATGGTGGTTTTGTGAGCAAAGGCTTTAGTTATTATTTAATGACTTTAAATAATTCTAAGCAAACAGGCGACTTTACAAATGCAGATAGACTACTAGAAGATATAAAAAAAACACAACAAAAATTGGGTGGCGAGATTATGCTGTCTGAAGAAAAAATAAAAACAGAAATACTTTACAATAAGTACGATATCTTTAAGAAGCTTTTTAGTTGGTACTTGTATGCTGGTTCTTTAATGTTTGTGTTGTTAATTGTTCAAATATTTAAGTACAAGAGTAAGCCTATAAATACGGCTGTAAACGTATTTAAATATATTATTTTAGGTCTATTATTAGTGCATACAGGTGGTTTAATAACACGTTGGTACTTGTCTGGTCATGCACCTTGGAGTGATGCTTATGAATCTATGATTTATGTAGCTTGGTCTACCATGTTATTTGGTTTTATTGCAGGTATTACAAAACGAAAGAAAAAAGTAACTAAAGAAAAATCTGTAAGTTTTATAAAATCTATATTTAGTAGTACAAGCTCATCAGACTTAACCATTGCTGCATCTGCATTTGTAACATCTATGATTCTTATGATTGCACATTGGAACTGGATGGATCCTTCTATTGCCAACCTAGAGCCTGTATTACAAGGCTATTGGTTAATGATTCATGTTTCTGTAATTGTTGGTAGTTATGGACCATTTACCTTGGGTATGATATTAGGTGTTGTAGCACTTTTACTAATGATATTTACCACAAAACAGAATAAAGCCCGTATGGATATTAACATAAAGGAGTTAACCATTATTAACGAAATGGCATTAACTGTTGGTTTGGTAATGTTAACCATTGGTAACTTTTTGGGTGGTATGTGGGCCAACGAAAGCTGGGGTCGTTATTGGGGCTGGGATCCTAAAGAGACTTGGGCTTTAATTAGTATTATGATATATGCTTTTGTTATTCATATGCGTTTAGTACCAGGTTTAAGAAGTACATGGTTATATAATTTTATGTCTATTATAGCTTTTGGTAGTATAATGATGACCTATTTTGGCGTTAATTTCTACCTATCAGGCTTACATTCTTATGCTAGTGGAGATCAAATATTAAGCTTCCAGTTTATAGCTATTACATTCGGTATAGTGGCTGTTTTAGGCTTTTTTGCTTATAGAAAATATAAGATGTATTATAAAAAATAATCTTTTTTCCTACATTATATAGGTAACTTAATTAGTATTTTCCTTAACTTGAATGCTTTAAACAATCTTTAAAATGAATTACTTCAAAAAATTAGGAACTGCAAATCTACTTATGTTAGGATTGTGTGCAGTTATAATTATTGTCGCAGAATATTTATTTCTAACCGGAGATCAGCTTCATGGTATATTTGTAGGCCTTTGGGCACCAACATTACTAGGTGTAATGATCTACTTAAAAATTGTAGATCATGGTAGCAAATGATATTGTCTTATGGTTTTCTGTTATCGTTATTTTACTTGTTGTAATATGGGCAACACTAATGATTAGAGCTTATAATAAAGTCAGTAAAAACGACTAGTTTGTTCACTATCTTAAGACTTTAATAGTAGAGTTATCACCTTAAAAATGTACAATATGCAATTAACATTACGTTTAGCAGCAATTTATAATCTTATTTGGGGCGCATGGGTTGTTTTATTTCCAAATCACTTTTTTAATTTAGTTGGTATGGAACCTCTAAACCACCCTATGGTTTGGCAAGGTATGGGCATGGTTATTGGAGTTTACGGACTGGGTTATTGGTGGGCATCTTACAACCCTATGAAACATTGGCCAATTGTAGCCGTTGGGTTTTTAGGAAAAATATTTGGGCCACTTGGTTTTATATTTAACTACATAAAAGGTGACGTACCTTTTGAGTTTATTTACACTTTGCTAACCAATGATTTTATCTGGTGGATTCCTTTCATCTTAATCTTAAAAAAAGTACACACAGATTATAAATGGAAATTATCTTGATAACGTTTCTAAGACTACTACTTATAGTATTTTATGCCTTTGCAGGAAGTTATCATTTTATAAATCCTGAATTTTACGCAGACTTAATTCCAGACTATTTGCCCTACCATAATGTTATAAATTATGCTAGTGGACTGTTAGAGATTAGTCTTGCCCTTGGTGTTGCACTACCAAAAACACGCTTTTTAGCCGTAAAAGGAATTATTGTATTACTCATTTTATTTGTGCCTTCTCACGTTTATTTTATACAAATTGGTTCTTGCGTAGAAAGCGCATTTTGCGTAGCTCCTTGGGTCGCTTGGGTAAGATTATTAATTGTGCATCCTTTGCTTATATTTTGGGCTTGGACCATAAAAAAATAGAATAAAATGGAGTTAGATTTTATACGCTTATTAATAGATTTCGGATTTGTAGTTTTAATTTGGGCTGTTCAATTAGTTATTTACCCTAGTTTTAAATTTTATAACAAAGAAAATTTATATGTGTGGCATCAAAGCTATACAGCAAGAGTCACCATAATTGTCTTACCATTAATGTTTAGTCAGCTTATTTTGGCGTCTATTCAATTATGGCAAACTCAAAATTTGTACACAATTTTAAGTGGTTTAATCATTGTAACCTTATGGCTTCAAACATTTCTTATTTTTGTACCCTTGCATCAAAGTATAGACAATAATAACTCAAAAGCTAACGTCTGTAGTCAACTAGTTACCAAGAATTGGATGCGGACATTACTATGGACACTTCTTTTCTTCATTTCCTTGTGGCATTACTTCTTAATTTATTAAATTTAGGTCATTAAATTAAAATAATAATGTCTAAAGATAAATTAGGTTTAAATACCATTTGTACGCACGTCGGAGAGGTTAAAGACAAACAATTTAAAGGTGCAGTCTCGCCTATGTATTTGAGTTCCTCTTACCAATTTTTAGACGTTGACGTAAAGCGTTATCCTCGCTATTTTAATACTCCTAATCAAGAATTTTTAAGCAAAAAGATAGCAGCTTTAGAGCATACGGAAGCAGCCATGATTTTTAGTTCTGGTATGGCAGCTATTAGTACTATGTTTTTAGCGTTTTTAAAACAAGGGGATCATTTAGTGGTTCAAAATACATTGTATGGTGGTACGGTTAATTTTATAAAAGAAGAGTTTCCAAAGTATGGTATAGAATATACGTTTACAGATGGTTATAGTATTGAAGATTTTGAAGCTGCAATTCAGCCAAACACAGCGTTAATTCATATCGAAACACCTTCAAACCCTTTAATGACCATTACAGATATAAAAGCTGTTGCGCAATTGGGTAAGTCTAAATCTATTTTTACATCTATAGATAATACGTTTGCCTCACCAGTAAATCAAAACCCTATAGATATGGGTATAGATATGGTAATGCACTCGGCTACTAAGTACTTTGGTGGACACAGTGATATTTGCGCTGGCGCTGTTGCAAGCTCTGCAGTGCATATAGAACGTATTTGGAATGTTGGTAAAAACTTAGGCGGCAGTTTAAGTGATATGACAGTTTGGATGCTAGAACGTAGTATGAAAACCTTAGGGTTGCGTGTAAAAGCACAAACAAAAAATGCAATGAAACTTGCCAAATGGCTAGACAAACATCCTAAAATACAAAAAGTCTATTATCCAGGTTTAAAATCGCATCCAGAGTATAAATTAGCAAAATCTCAAATGAAAGGTTTTGGTGCCATGTTATCTTTTGAGCTAATAGAAGACTTAGAATCACATTCATTTCAAAAAGCATTACAGCTTATTAAATCTTCAATGAGTTTAGCTGGTGTAGAGAGCACAATGCTTTCACCGCATTTAACATCACATTCTTTATTAACCCAAGCGGAGCGTGATGCTATTGGTATTAGCGACCAGTTAATTCGTTTTTCGGTAGGTATAGAAAGTATAAAAGATTTAAAACACGATATAGACAAGGCGTTGAGCCAAATTTAAAAGTAAATACAAAAATGAAACTAGATATATTAGCTATCGGTGCACACCCTGATGACGTAGAATTAGGTTGTGGTGCCACTTTAGCAAAAGAGGTTGCAAACGGTAAAAAAATTGGTATTATAGACTTAACAAGAGGGGAGTTGGGTACAAGAGGTACTGCCCAAACTAGAGATGAAGAGGCTTTTAATGCTGCTAAAATTTTAGGTGTACACTTAAGAGTTAATATGCAATTTGCAGATGGTTTTTTTGTGAATGATAAAGCACATCAATTAGAAATTATAAAAATGATTCGCTATTACCAGCCCGAAATAGTGATTTGTAATGCTATTGATGATAGACATATAGATCATGGTAAAGGCAGTCAGTTAGTAAGTGATGCTTGCTTTTTAAGTGGCTTACGTAAAATTGAAACAGTACATAAAAATGAAAATTCTAATCAAGAACCATGGAGACCCAAAGCGATATACCATTATATACAATGGAAAGATATTGAACCCAATTTAGCTGTAGATGTTTCTGGTTATATGGATAAAAAAATGGCATCTGTTTTAGCTTACAAAACACAATTTTTTGACCCAAATAGCGATGAGCCCGAAACACCAATTTCTAGTAAGAATTTTACAGATAGTGTTTTGTATAGAGCAAAAAATTTAGGACGCTTAGTTGGTACCGAGTATGCCGAAGGTTATACTGTTGAGCGCTGTACAGCAGTAGACTCATTATTCGATTTAAAATAGAAAACAAAAAAGCCTTTCATTTCTGAAAGGCTTACTAATTTAGGGTGGAAGACCGGTTTCGAACCGGCGACCTTCGGTACCACAAACCGACGCTCTAACCAGCTGAGCTACAACCACCATTTTAATTAGGACTGCAAATGTAAATTATTTCCTATTTTCTACAAAGATTTTTACACTATTTTTTAAAAAATAAAGTGGCTATCAAAAATCTTTTACCTACTGTCTTTTATAGTGTAATAGACGAAAATTAAAACACTGAATTTCAATGTATTTCAACTGTCCATAAAGTTATAAAATATAATAGGAGTCTGTTTTAGAGAGCCACTTTTACAATATTTTGTTTATTATTATTTAATATAAGGTTAAAGACCTTCAATTATATTGCTGTTATTTTCGTTTTTATAAACTTATAAGTACTGATGTCTTTTAGTTTGTATCAGCAATGAGTGACGAAAAATCTTTAATAATAAAATCCTTCAATGTGTTTTATTTCTAATAACAATTTAATCTATAAATTTGAAATTCATTATTTAATTAAAATAATGAATTTCAAATTTATATTGGTTTTATTTATTTTGTAGCTTTATCTACAACGAGTCTTTCAACTCTATTTGCAACTTCCCAAGCGGTATGAAATACTAAACGTGTTCTGTTTTCTAATAAATCATATTCTATTTTATCTGGCGTATCACTTGCTTTATGATAATCTGCATGTGTACCATTAAAATAGAAAATAACAGGAATATTATTTTTAGCAAAGTTATAGTGGTCAGATCTGTAGTAAAAACGATTAGGATCGTTTTCATCATTATACGTATAATCTAATTCTACATTTGTGTATTTAGAGTTTACAGCTTCCGATATATTATGAAGGTCTGTACTTAATTTGTCACTACCAATGAGGTAAATATAGTTTCTGTCACCTTCTTTACGCTCAGGATCTGTACGACCTATCATATCAATATTAAGATCTGCAACGGTATTTGCTAACGGAAAAATAGGATCATTATCTGTGTAATGTTTTGAGCCTAACAAACCTTTTTCTTCGCCTGTAACATGTAAAAATAATATAGAACGTTTAGGGCCATGACCAGCTTTTTCTGCCATTTTAAAGGCTTCGGCAATTTCTAAGATGGCAATTGTACCAGAGCCATCGTCATCAGCGCCATTATACACTTCACCGTCCTTTATGCCTTCGTGATCTAAATGTGCTGAGATTACAACAATTTCGTCTGGCTTTTCAGATCCTTTTATAAAAGCAACTACGTTTTCAGACATAATAGATTCAGACTTATTCTCAACAACTATATTTAATTTGGTGTTTAAAGTCTTAGCGTTGGCTTCTTCTAATATAGAGGTGTGTAGTGCCTTTCCTAAAGTTTCACTAACCATCATCATCATCATACCTTCTTCATTACTTTTTAAAGACAGACGACCAGAGGTGCCAGATTCTGCCTGACGTTTAAAAAATGGGGCATATCTTGCAAATAAATTAGCATCCATAAATAGCAATCCTTTTGCGCCATTATCTTTAGCTGCATCTCTTTTACTGGCAATAGATTGGCGTCCATTGGTCCATTTTGTGTCTTCATCATTACCAGACGTTATGTAATTACCATTAGCATCTTTTGGCTCACCAGCTTTAGCTAAAACGAGTTTGCCTTTAACATCTACAGCCTTATAATCTGAATAATTATCAGCATCAATACCATAACCAACATAAACGATGTCGGTAACTGAGATATTCATTGATTTTGAAATTGCTAATACAATATGGTCGTCAAAGCTATTAAAAGACTTGCCATTTACAGAGAGTTGAGCCTCTGCTGTTTTTTGCTTTTCTAATGGTACGTCTTGAAAATAATTATCTCCACCCAAAGGTGTTGGTATCTCTAATGCTTTGTATTGCATTTTTAGGTATTCGACAGCCATTTTTTGGCCTTTTTCACCCGTTTCGCGACCTTCAAATTCATCTGAAGCGAATTTGTATAGCATTTCTTTTAATTCTGCAGATGTAATTGTTGAAGCATAATCTGCTGGGTTTGCAATTTCTACTGCTTTTGTTGAAGGTGAATTGCCTTTAGAAGATGTACCGCAACTAAAAATTAGCCCGGAAACAAGACACGTTAATAGTATTTTTTTCATTTAAGTAAATGTTAGTTAATTCTATTAATAATAGAAGTTATAGTTAGATATAGCTTAGTGCTAGCCTTTAAATTTACGAAATAAAAAAAGGTATTAAGTTTGGTGTAAATTTCTTTTAACAAAGTTTAACACTAGATGATTTCTGGATAAATACGGTCTTGTGAGTTTGCTAAATACCAAGCTGTTGCAAAAATAAGTTTTGTGCGTTTTGTTAACAACGGATAATTAATTTTATCTGCGGTATCTGTAGGTTTTGTATAATCTTCGTGCTCACCATTAAAGAAGAAAATTACGGGTATACCTTTTACTGCAAAATTATAATGATCAGATCTGTAATAATAGCGGTTATTATCATTTTCTGCATTAAACTTATAATCTAATTCTAAATTTGTAAATTCTGTATTTGCTTTTTGTGCAATAAAATGAAGCTCTGTACTCATTCTGTCTGCTCCAATAAGGTAAATGTAATTTTCATTATCAGTGTGGCGCTCATCTACACGGCCAATCATATCTATATTTAATGTTGTTACTGTATCTTCTAAAGGAAAAATTGGGTTGTTGGTATAATAACGTGAGCCGTGTAAACCAACTTCTTCTGCAGTAACATGTAAAAATACAATACTACGTTTGGGACGGTAACCATCTTTTACAGCTTTACTAAACGCTTCTGCTATTTCTAATACTGCAGCCGTACCAGAGCCATTATCATCAGCACCATTATAAATTTCGCCATCAATAACCCCTTCGTGGTCTGAGTGCGCAGAAATATATACATATTCGTTAGGGAATTCTGAACCCTCTATATATGCAATTATGTTTTGAGAATCATTTAAACTATCGGGCAATATTTCTTTAGGTACTTTTTGATAGTAATTAGGGTGTGTTTTTGGAGCTTGTATATCTTGAGAAATGTAATATTGTCTAATGTAGTCGCAAACTTCATTATGGCCTTTTTCACCAGTCATTCTACCATTGTACTTATCAGAAGAGACTTCTACAACATGACTTTTTAATTCTTCTTTATCAATAGTTAAAAGATACTGCTCAACAATTGCTTTATCGTTAAACTGAATACTGTCTTTAAGGTTCTCAATTTTTTCAGTGTGTCTAATTGTAGAACAAGAGCCAACTAATATGAGTGCAGAAGCAACTAAGGTTTTCATCTGAGGTCGTGATTTTCACAAAAGTAAGATAATTATATGTAAAAATTTCTTACACTTATATACAAATTTTAATAAGTGTCATTTATTTCACTAGCTTCAAGAATATCTTTAGAATCTTTTAAATTTTCTTCCTCGCGTATTTCTAACGCTTCGGTATCGCCAATCTCATTACCATTAAACACCCCTTTATAAATAGTTAATGTAAGTGCTATAATTACTAATAGAAAGATATACTGAATCGTTTTTGTTTTGGTCTTCTGCTTTTTAGAAATTAAAAGCACTATTAACCCACAAAGAAACGCTATAACTAATGGGAAAATCGCAAGATTAGATAATGGTGTAACTGCTAGGATTACGGCTAATATAGCAGCAATAAAACCTAAAGTAATACATAGTTTTTTCATTTTGTTTTAGTTTTTTAATCCTGTTGCAGATTCAATTTTTAGTTCACCATTACCAACTGGAATTTTAAATTTAGCATACACGGGTATTTTATTTTTGTCTGCTGTTAACCATAATAAATTATCATTAGTACCTTTAAACAGCGCGTTACCTTTTATAGATATTGCTAGTTTGTAGCAGTCTTTTTTACCAATTTTTGTAGAAATGGTCTCTTTACCAATGTATTTTAATACTAAAGTATGTTCTTTATTATCAAAAAGTATTTTAAAATTTTGCTGTTCACCGACAGTGGCTTTGTATATATCTAGATTACGAATGTAATATAAGGTGCTCATAACATCTTTAGCTTTAGCGCTAATATTTAGTACTTTGTTCTCATCCCAAGTTTTACCATCTTTATTTTTTTTGCGTTTAAGACTCTTTACTGTTTTAGACTTGTGGTTGTAATTGTATTGCATAAACTTATAATAACCACCTTCGTTTATATCTCGTTTGTACAAGTATGGTGTGAGTGTTTTTGGGTTTACATAACTTTCGTATAAATCTCTTATTTTAAAGAAATCATCCCATTTTTTATAAGTTGTCGCTGTACCCTTTAAACGTAATAAAGTATGCTTAGAGGTTTTTACTTCACTTGTTTCTATTTTAATCTGTGCAATATCTGTTAGTAAGCCAGATATGTTATAAGATGCTGTAAATATTAGTTTTTCGCCAGCTACCACTGTTGTGTTTTGGGCAAAATTATTAAGACTCAAAAGCGCTAAGAAAGTAAAAATAAAATATGTCATATCATAGGTTTTTAATCATAACATGTTAAGTAACATATATTATGCCGAAAAATACAATGCTTTAAGAAATGATGCTAATTTTATTTTTGAAAAGGCATTAAAAAAAATAAAGAAAAAATTAAAGAAATATCTTTGGCAACATAAAAAAGGGTTTTATATTTGCACCCGCTAATGGAGAGTTGGCAGAGTGGTCGAATGCGGCAGTCTTGAAAACTGTTGAGGGTCACACCTCCAGGGGTTCGAATCCCTTACTCTCCGCTTAGAGCAAAGCTCAATTTCTGAAAAGAAATTGGGCTTTTTGTTTTTCTAAGCTTTATGAGTTTACTCGTGTATGCTTAGAAAAACAAAAAATTCAAAGCCTGCATTAGCAGTATTTAACAACAGATATTAAAAACACTTTTAATACCTTAATATATTATCAGCTCCAATTACAGGATATCCAATTCTAGATAATATATGTTTAGCGTTTTCAAAATCGTGTTTTGTGTGGTAGTTAAAAGTTACCGTTTGGGTTTTATAATCTACATCAACATCGCTAATGTTTTTAACGTTTATAAGGTGTTCAATAATGCTATTTTTACAGCCACAACCTTTTAAATTGTCTATGTGTAGGGTCGTTGTCATATGAATAGGTTTTAAATTAGACTTTATTTTATGTTATAAAAAAGAGACTGTATTAACCCATTATGCATTTTTATAAATGCGTTATTTCGAGTTAATTTTACTACTGAAGATGAGAAAAATTTGTATCCAGAAGCTGAATTTTAGTTTTTAAATAGTTATTGACACCCTTTTTTATCTCAAAATCAATCGACAGATGTAGTTTGTATATTTTTTTTACTGCAAAATGCACAACAGGTTATATTAGCTTTTTATAGTATTAGACTTTATTTTCAATTGAACAGTTGGGTTATCTTCTAGGGCTTTTTTTGTGGCTTCATAACCTATTTTAAACATAGTATCTATATGAGTTTTTTCAAAAGTACCATACTCATCGAGTTGCGTAGGCATAACAACAAAATCGCAATCTTTAAATTTCGCATAATCTTCTTTAGCCGATTTTAGCTTAAAGGCACGTTCAAACACGCTATAAGAATGTTTTAAATCATTAATAGTAATGTCTTTATAGCCGTTTACATAAACACCAATAATAATATCACATTTACTTTTTAAATATTTTACAGGAAAATTATCTAGCGCACCACCGTCAATATAGTAAGACGATCCAATTTTTACAGGTGAGAATACACCCGGAAATGCAGCAGAAGCTAAGACCGGTTTAATAAGTTCACCAGAGTTAAAAGCTTTAAGTTTTCCGTTTAAAATATTGGTTGCAGTAACAGATAATGACTTTTTTAAGATGCTAAAATCATCTTCTTTTATATAGGTTTTAAATTCTGAATAAAACTTTTCAGTATCTATAAAACCAGGTTTTCCAAATGCATATTTTTTAATATCAAAAATTTGAATTTTCTTAAAAAATTGCAACATCTCTTGCCAACCATAACCATAGGCGTATAAACTACCAACTATAGCACCTGCGCTAGACCCAGAGATGTGAGTGGCATAAACACCAAATTCCTCTAATGCTTTTATAGCACCAATTTGAGCTACACCCCTTAAGCCACCACCAGAAAGTACTAAACCAATATTCATGTTGTTTTTTTGTTTTTATTCTAAATTACAATGATATTAAGGTTTTAAAAATGATATGCATCAGTCTTATAGCTGATTTATATCATTTTATTAAGCCACTTAATCGTTTACTTTTATACATAACAGAACAAAATTATATGGCTTGGTATGGTCGTTTAAAAACACGTAAAGACACTTTTCTTATAGAGATTGGTGAACTCTCATTTTTTACATTTCGTTTTTTTAAAGATCTTTTTAAATACCCTTTTGAGTTTAAAGAACTTGCGCGTCAATGTTATATTTTGGGTAATCGCTCACTCGTTTTGGTATGCATTACAGGTTTTATAATAGGTTTAGTTTTAACCTTACAAACACGACCAACATTAATGGAGTTTGGTGCTGTAAGTTGGATGCCCTCCATGGTAAGTATTTCAATAGTAAGAGAAATAGGCCCTATTATTACAGCTTTAGTTTGTGCAGGCAGAATTGGTTCTGGTATTGGTGCAGAGTTAGGTTCTATGCGTGTTACAGAGCAAATAGATGCTATGGAAGTATCGGGTACTAATCCGTTTAAATATTTGGTGGTAACACGTGTTTTAGCAATTACGCTAATGCTACCATTATTAGTAATTATTGGTGATGCTGTGGCGCTATTTGGGTCGTTTATTGTAGAAAATACAAAAGGTAATGTTTCATTTACACTCTATTTTAATCAGGTTTTTGATGCTATAGAATTTGGTGATCTTATGCCTGCAACTATTAAAACATTCTTTTTTGGTTTGGCCATTGGCTTGGTAGGTTGTTACAAGGGTTATTATTGTAAAAAAGGTACAGCTGGTGTTGGTGCAGCCGCTAATTCTGCAGTTGTTGTAGCGTCATTATTACTTTTTGTAATAGATTTTATAGCTGTTTTTATAACTGATATTTTTTTCGATTTATGACACCAAAAACTCACATAACCCAAAAAGATATTGTGTTGCAAATTAAAGATTTGCAAAAGAGTTTTGGTGATAACAATGTACTTAATGGTTTTAATTTAACACTTTATCAGGGTGAAAATTTGGTAATTATGGGTAAATCTGGATCAGGAAAATCGGTAATGATAAAATGTTTGGTAGGCCTAATGGAAGCAGACAGTGGCTCTATTTCTGTAATGCATAAGGACATAACTAAATTAGACCAAAGCGCTTTAGATATTTTGCGTGCAGATATTGGTTTTTTATTTCAGGGAAGCGCATTATATGATTCTATGACGGTACGCGAAAATTTAGAATTTCCGTTAAGACGCCACAGTAAAAGGTTTAATAAAAACACAACTACAGATACGCTTGTTATAGAAGCTTTACAGAGTGTAGGTTTAGAGGCTGCTATAGATTTAATGCCGTCAGAATTATCTGGTGGTATGAAAAAACGTGTCGCAATTGCAAGAACTCTAATTTTAAAACCAAAAATAATTCTCTATGATGAGCCAACAAGTGGTTTAGACCCAATTACTGCAAAAGAAATTATTTTACTCATGAAAAAATTACAGAAACAATACGGTACATCTTCACTTATAATTACGCACGATGTTGATTGTGCTCGTGTAATTTCAGACAGAATGCTTCTTCTCATTGACGGTAAAGATTATGCGGTTGGCACATTTTTAGAATTATCAAAAAATGAAGATCCAAAAATTAAAGCTTTCTTTAAGAATTAATAATGTAAAACAACTAGTATGGAGTATCTAAGCCTATATAACAACTTAAAAATAAATTAGTAAGATGAAACAATCTAACTCACAAAAAATTAATTTAGGTCTCTTTGTTACTATAGCAACTGTTCTTTTTATTGCAGCGGTTTATCTCATTGGGCAACGCCAAGATATGTTTAAAAAAACATTTACTATAAGTGCTTATTTTCAGAATATAAATGGGTTACAAAGCGGAAATAATGTACGTTATGCTGGTATTAATATTGGTACAGTTAAGGGTATTAACATGCTTAATGATTCTACCATTAAAATTGATATGACTATTGACGAGAAAATTATTTTGCATATTAAAAAAGATGCAATTGCTACTATTGGCTCAGACGGATTAGTTGGTAATATGATTGTAAATATTGTGCCAGGCAAAGGGGAATTAGGATCTATTAATAATGGCGATTTTATTGATTCTTATAGTAAAATAGGCACTGATGATATTTTAAACACCCTAAATACGAGTACAGAAAATGCTGCAATACTCACATCAGATTTATTAAAAATTACGAGCAGTATTACTAAAGGTAAAGGCACAATTGGTGTGTTGCTTAATGATACTTTAATGGCAAATGATTTAAAAATGTCTATAGCAAATCTTAAAAACGCCAGTTATAATGCTGCTTTGTCTATTAATGAAATTAACGAATTTGTAACAAATATAAAAACGGATGATGCCTCTGTTTTAGGACTGTTGTTAAATGACACTATTTCTGCAAATAAAATAAAAAAGATGATTTATAATCTTGAAACGTCTAGTGCAGAAATAGGCAGTGTTGTAACATCTATTAATACAGTAATACAGGATATTACGACAAGTAATGGCACGTATAATTATATTTTAAAAGACACAACCTTGGTTAACAGTTTAAAATCTACATTAGATTATATTAATGAAGGTAGCGATAAATTTAACCAAAATATGGAAGCCTTAAAGCATAATGTCTTAACACGTAGTTATTTTAGAAAATTAGAGCGCCAAGAACGAAAAGCCGCTAAAAAGGTGCAGGATTAAAAAGCTCTAAGACATCAATAGCATCATAATGAGGGAGCCTGTGTTTTATTATAATCAATAGCTATTATTTCTAAATTTAACCAGTTAAAATCTTCGTTTTTTAACTTCCAAGTCACATTACATTGTGATGGTATTTTTATGGTATTAAATAGTTTATAGTTTTCTACTGTAATTTGCCATTTTTCGAGTTTAGAATTTTTATTTCCACCGTAATATCTATCGGCTTCAAAACCTATAAAATCACCATTATCGTTAAATAAAAACAAACCAGATACCGATTTGTTTTTATAAGTAAATGTAGCTTTTGCGGTATTAGAATCTATACTTTGCCACTTTATATAATCACTCAGTGCAGCAGACGGAAACCAACATGTTTCTGCTAAATATCTAAGCATGGCACCTTGGTTTATTTTAGTGTTATCTGATATGTTTACTATCGGTATTAGTCCGGCGAGTTTAATTAGCATTTTACCCTTACCGTTTTTTAGTTGGTCTCTACCAAGCATATTTAGATCTGGAAATATAACAACTTTAGTATGCCAAACAAATGCCGGATGCAAAACATTAAATGATTGAGTAGCTTCAAAAGGCATCCAATTACCACTAGGTTTGGTGCGCATGGTACCGCGTTGCTTTAAGCTTACGCTTTGTACTTTTGGTTTACCAATAATGCCTGTATTAACCATCCATTTTTTTACAGTTTCTGGTAAATGCGTAAGATCAGTTTCTGAGACTATCCTCGAGTTTTTAGTTTTTACTGTGGTAAGTATTTTATAAGTTTCTTGTGCAGCCATTTCATAAAACCTAGCTGTTTCAAAAGCAGATAGACTAACTATTAGAATAAGTACATTAGCAATAGTGCCAAATTTAGTATTTTGCCAAGCTGTAAAAACAAGTATTTGAGATATAAAAACAGCAATAAAAGCTAAATAAAACCATTTCTTATCCGTTATAAATTGTATGGCAACAATCGTAAATAGAATAAATGTAACCAGCCAAATTGCGCCTATAGGTTTTGATACACCAACCATTTGTTTGCTGCTTTCGGTTTCAAAAAAAGCTTTTACGTAACCTAGTAAATGTATTAGGCTGTGAGTTATTACTATAAAGCTAAAAGCATATTTCATCTTTTTTTTATTACACAGTTGTTTTGAAACCTAGTGTCATATAAAAGTTTTGTATTTCACTAGGTTTCTGTTTTAAACGTTACATAAAGTATTTTTAAATTTTATACACATAAGATGGTACTTAGCATAAGCATTAATACAGTAATACATAGTTTGAGAAGGATTTTCATAATAGCACATTATTTTATAATCCAAAGCTAAATATTACTGCTTTTTTATAGAATGATGTGGGTCAGTAGAACCTTAAAAAGCAACTGTTTATATCTGTTTTTAGCTGGTTTATTGGTGGTAAAAGCCGCCATAAGTGTTGTATTGTGCCAATAAAAACATATGTAAGTTAGACTAAACACTATTTTGTGTATGTTTTTAGTGTTGAAATATTAGCATTAAAAATATGCTAATGTTTTCTCATTTTACCTGTAATTTCTTCAATTTTAATTTGAAAAACAATGGGTAAATTACCTTTGTATATTTTGCTCGAAAACTCACTTATAAAATCTAATTTTCGGTGTTCTTTTTTTATAATAAGATCTTTTACACCAAGAGAAAACTCATGTAATTGCGCTGTGGCTTCACCCTCGGTAAGTTCTAAATATGTACCTTGTACTTTAATAGATTTCCAAGTGTTAACCGATTCAATTTCCGAAACATTTAAGCACACATTTTTATGCCTTCGCATGGCTGTTATTTTGTGTCCTTCTGAAGAATAACCCATAATAACATTGTTTTTTTCGTCGTAAAAGTACGTAATAGGCACTATGAAGGGTTTTTCTTTAAAGATGTAAGCCAAGTTACCAATGTAATTGTTTTTAAGAATGCTTTTTTGCTCTCTTTCATTTAGTGTTCTAATCATTATTTTAGGTGTAATTAGTTTCAACTAAAATATTGATAACACCATCAATAAAACATGATTTTGGTCAGTTACATATAGTCTATAATTTAGTATACAAAGGGTAGGTGAGTTGTGTTTATTATCTATTTAAAGATAAAAACCATTTCATTTTATTACAGTTACTTTATTTATATAAAATTTACAAGAGGCTGTTATTATTTGTAACGAAGCAATCTTAGGGCGTTTACAACAACAACGAGTGTAGACCCTTCATGAAAAACAACAGCTAAACCAATATTTGTAAGTCCAAGAATAGTAATAGGTACCAAGATTGAGACAACGCCTAAACTGATAAATATGTTTTGTTTAATAATACGTTTAGACGCACGACTAAGGCCAATAATAAAAGGCAAACTTTCAATTTTATCAGACATAAGTGCTACATCTGCAGTTTCTAAAGCCACATCACTACCAGCTGCGCCCATCGCTATGCTAACAGTACTTATTGCCATTGCTGGCGCATCGTTAACACCATCGCCAACCATTGCAATTTTTTTATCTCTTTTAATTAATTCTTTAAGTGCTGCAACTTTATCTTCTGGTAATAAATTGCCTTTTACCTCTGTAATGCCTATTTGTTTAGCAATAGCGTTGCCAACATTTTGATGGTCACCTGTGAGCATTATCATGTGTTTAATGCCTATCTGTTTTAGTTTTGCTAAAGTTGCTTTTGCTGTTTTACGAGGTAAATCCATAACACTTACTAAGCCAATAATTTCATTATTGTAAGCTACAATCATTACCGTTTGTCCATGTTCTAAAAGTGCATTCATTTTAGAAATAACATCTGTTTTTACCGTAATACCTTCAGTTTTCATCAATTTTACATTCCCTATAAATACTTTTTGACTGTTATAAATGGCATGAATCCCTTTACCTTGAATAGCATACACATTTTTGGCTATATTCTGAAATTTAAGACTGTATTTAATAGCTATATCTTTTGCTATTGCTTTTGCAAGTGGGTGATTGCTTAAGCTTTCTACCTCTAGTAATAGTTTAGCAAGTTCTTTTTCTTCAATAGTATGAAATGTAATTATATTGGTGAGTTTGGGTTTTCCTTCAGTTAAAGTACCTGTTTTATCAAAAGCAATAGTTGATATTTCGCCCAAATTTTCTAAAGCCTTTCCACCTTTTATTAAGACGCCCTTTTGCGCACCTCTTGCAATAGCACTTAGTACTGCACTTGGTGTAGAAATAGCCAAAGCACATGGGCTTGCAGCTACTAAAACCGTAATTGCTCTATATAAACTAGTGTTAAAATTCTCATCTATAATTAAGTAGGCAAAGCATAATGTTAGCACTAATACGATTACAGCTGGGACATACCATTTTTCGAACTTTTTAGTGAGTCTTTGCGTTGGTGATTTCTGAGTTTCAACCTCACTTACCATTTTTATGAGTCTAGAAACCGTTGAGTCTTTACTTAGTTTAAGCACCAAAACATCAAGACTATTATCTCCATTAATGGTGCCCGTAAAAACCAAATGTTGACTTTCTATATCTTTAAATTCTGGTAAATTAGTATAGTCCGTAACACATGTTTTATCTACGGGTATGCTTTCACCCGTTATGGGTGCTTGGTTAATACTGCTAGTACCGTTAATAATTACACCATCTGCTGCAATTTTTGTATTTGGTTTTATAACAATAATATCATTAATTTTTAAAGCTTCAATTGGGATGTTTTCAAGCTTTCCATTTCTTTTAATAATTGCCGTTTTAGGAGATAAATCACTTAAAGCCTCAATAGATTTTTTAGCTTTATTCATAGCGTAATGCTCTAACGCATGTCCTAAACTAAATAAAAACAATAGAAGTGCCCCTTCTGCCCAACTGCCTATATATGCGGCACCAATAGCAGCTGCAATCATTAAGAAATCTATGTCAAAGCCTCCTTTAATTATTTTTTGAGAAGCTTCAATAAAAATAAAATACCCACCAAAAAAGTAAGATATTAGGTAAGCTACACTATTTGGCCAACTGGGAAAACTCGATATATGTTCAGCTATAAAACCAAAGCATAAAAAAACACCACATAACATAGCAAAATAAAGCTCTGTTTTTTTTCCAAAAAAAGAATTAGTTGCATGTTGGTGATTTTTCATATTACCAATAAGGTTTTGGTTAAATTTAGTCTAAGTTAATTTTTTTTAACCACATACTAATTAGCGCAACTACCACCTTCTTTTTTTAGTCCTAATTTCATTAAAATTGTTTCTAATAAGCACCATTTTGTAAATGCAGATTGTATTAAATTGAGACCAATAAATACGGTAAACCACATCCAATTTTGGTTAACATAAAAGGTAAGTACCACACTTAGTATTACCATAAAACCTACTATTACTCTAAAATACGTGTTTAACATTTTGTTTAATTTTTATGATTATTATTTTATTCTGAAAGATTTCTAATTTCTACAGTTATTGGGACTTGTAATTATTATTTAAAGTAAACTTTTTAGAGTACTAGTGTTATATAAATCTTTCAATAGGCACCACAACGGCTTTTACAGGGTTATTGGTTTCTAGATTTGTATTAAATTCATTAATTAAGTTGAATAATGTATCAATATGTTTATCATCTGTAAACGAGAAAAATAAACCAGATGTATTACCACCCTCTTCGCCAGGAAACCAGTTTGAAGCCATTAATATGGACGTAATATTTTTATAACCATCAATTTTTGAACGGCTTAAATTGTGAATATTTGCTTTTTTGAAGAGTTTTAAAACATCTGTTTTAAATTCTTCGACTGCTGTAACTATAACTAATTTCATATACTTTTTTTTTATCCCTACAAGGTTTCTAAAACCTTGCAGGAAAACAATAGTGTTTGTTTGTACGCAGTCTAAAACTATTTAAAATTCTCAAATCTAAAGGTCTCTACTGCACTAGACTTAATAGATTACTTATAATTCTTCTTCTCAATCATGTAATAAACCAATGGCACAACTAACAGCGTTAATACTGTTGATACTATAGTCCCTCCCATTAATGAAATAGCTAAGCCTTGAAAAATAGGATCAAACAGAATTACAAATGCTCCAATAACTACGGTACCTGCTGTTAATAAAATTGGTGTTGTACGTACTGCACCAGCTTCAATTGCTGCTTGTTTTAATGGCACACCTTCTGCTGTTCTTAAGTTTATAAAATCAATGAGTAATACAGAATTTCGTACCATGATTCCTGCTAATGCAATCATGCCTATAAAAGATGTAGCTGTAAAAAAGGCACCCATAATCCAGTGTCCTAAAATAATACCTATTAAGGATAAAGGAATAGCAACCATCATTACAATCGGTGCTTTAAAGTTTTGAAACCAACCAACAATTAAAATATAGATTAAGATAATAGCGCCTAAAAAGGCAATGCCTAAATCTCTAAAAACTTCTAAGGTTATTTGCCATTCTCCATCCCATTTTACGGTATAATTATCTTCATAATCTGGCTGACCTAAATACATTTCGTTTAAGTTATAACCTTTTGGTAACGTAATGCCCTTTAGTTTAGCTTCCATGCCTAATATTGCATAGGCTGGACTTTCCAGTTCACCTGCCATATCTGCCAATACATAGACCACACGTTTCTGGTTTTTACGGTAAATACTTTTGGCTGCATTTGTTTTAGTAATCGTTACTAAATCTGCAATTGGCACCATATTTCCTTGTTTCGACTTTACTTTTAATTGCGAGATATCACTAATTGTTGACTTCTCTTTTTCATCTAAAGCTAATACAAGTCCAACTTGATTAACAGCATCTTCGTCATACAAATTTGTAATAGCTTTATCAGATAATGCCATATTCATGGTATATGCAATTTGTTGTGGTACCACACCATACAACATCGCTTTTTCTTTATTAATATCAAACTGATATTCTGTTTGGTTATCTTCAACCATCCAATCAATATCAACCACATCAGCAGTGTTTTTTAATATATTTTTAATGCTATTAGCAATTTTAATCTGTTCGTTATAATCAGGCCCATACACTTCTGCAACAATGGTTGACAAAACTGGTGGTCCTGGTGGCACTTCTACTAATTTCACATTAGCATTATATTTGGCTGCAATCTTTTGAATCTCTGGTCTCAATAATTTTGCAATGCCATGACTTTGAATATCACGTTCCCCTTTATCAATTAAATTTACTTGAATATCTGCCATATTAGATCCACCACGCAAATCGTAATGACGTACCAAACCGTTAAATGTAATAGGGGCAGAGGTACCTACATAATTTTGGTAGTTCACCACTTCTGCTCGCGTAGATAAATATTGAGCAATCTCTTGCGCTACAACACCAGTGCGTTCTAAGGTTGTACCTTCTGGCATATCAATAACTACTTGAAATTCATTCTTATTATCAAAAGGCAACATTTTTACGGCTACCGAATTGGTAAAAAACAATGCCATCGTTGCCATTAAGACTATAAATGTTCCTCCTAAAAACAACCAACGTTTAGCTTTACTTTCTAATAGAGGTCTTTCAATTTTGTTATAAACCCTATAAATAAGTGTGTCTTCTAATGGTTTTTCTACTTTTTTAGCCTTTCCTTTTTTATCTTTTTCTCTCAAGAATATTAAGCCCAAGTATGGAGTAATAGTTAAGGCTACAAATAAAGATAAAATCATGGCTATAGAAGCTCCTATTGGCATTGGCGCCATATATGGCCCCATTAACCCAGAAACAAAAGCCATTGGTAAAACAGAGGCAATTACTGTAAATGTGGCTAAAATGGTTGGGTTACCTACTTCGTTAATGGCATATAATGCTGCTTGTTTAAATGGTAAGCGTTTCATTTTAAAATGCCTGTGCATGTTTTCGGCAATAATAATGGAGTCGTCAACCACAATACCTGTTACAAATACCAACGCGAATAATGTAATTCGGTTTAAGGTATAATCCATCAAATAATAACTTAATAACGTTAAGGCAAACGTAATTGGTACCGACAAAAACACAACCAATCCGCCACGCCAGCCCATTGCTAACATTACTACAATAGTAACGGCAAAGATAGAGCCTATAAGGTGTAATAACAATTCAGATACTTTATGAGAAGCCGTTTCGCCGTAGTTTCTTGTGATTTCTACATGCACATCATCCGGAATTAAAGTCGTACGTAAATGTGCTACTTTATCAATAATCACTTCTGCAATCTTCATGGCATCTGCACCTTTTCTTTTAGCTACAGAAATGGTTACAGCAGGATATTCCGATTTATAATCTGAGGCTTTTATGCTGCCTTTTCCAAAGCCTAAACTCACATAATTTTGTGGTATTTCTGGACCATCAATAATTTTGGCGACTTGCTTTAAATAAATAGGCTGATTCTGTTGCACACCAACCACTAAATTTTCAACATCTGTAACCGATTGTAAAAATTTACCAGTATTTACTAAAAATTCTGTATCATTTTTATTAAAACTACCAGCGCTTAATTGACTATTATTTGCCATTATCATTTCAGAAACAGATATAAAATCTAAGCCACTAGCTGCTAATTTATCTTTGTCTAAAACCACTAGCAATTGACGGTTTCTACCACCAATTTTGTGGGTAATAGCGACGTCATTTACCTTTTTAATTTCAGCCTCTAACTCTTGTGCTATTTGGCTTAATTGGTAGTCGTCATAATTTTCGCTCCACAAGGTTAAACCTAACATTGGTACATCGTCAATAGCACGTGTCTTTACTAACGGAAACGTTACACCTGCTGGCATCTGGTCCATGTGCTTGTTAATTTCGTTGTATAATTTTACAAACGAACGCTCAATATCTTCGCCCACATAAAACTGAACAATGACCATGCCTTGCTCCTTCATAGATGTAGAATACACATATTCTACACCTTTAATATTAGAAATTAATTGCTCTAACGGTTTAATAACGCGCGATTCTACTTCCGTTGGGCTTGCACCCGGATACCCTACAAAAATATCTGCCATAGGCACATCAATTTGTGGCTCTTCTTCTCGAGGAATTAAAAATGATGCATACACACCAATAACCATAAACACAATCATTAAAAGCACTGTAAGCTTCGATTGCATAAACACTTTGGCAATTTTCCCTGCTATACCTTCTTTCATTTTTTATTTTTATTTGGGCGTTACTTTTTACTCATACCTGTCAGGTTTTTAAAACCTTACAGGATCGTAAAAAGTCAGGCTATCCGTTACAATCTTTTTTTGCCATATATGGCAGCAAAAAAAGGATTTTCACTATTATCCTTAACGCGATATATTTTGTTTATTATTTCTAATTAATACCTACAAGGTTAGATACTGAAACAAGTTCAGCACAAGAATCTTGCAGGATAATGATTGCTGCGACTTTGTCTGTCAACTGCTTACTGAATACTAACTTTTGCGCCATTAAACAATTTCCCTTCAGCAGAAACAATATAAGTTTCATCTGCATTTAGACCCGATAGTACTTCTACTTGGTCACCAAAAATTCTACCCAAACGCAACCAACGTAGCATTGCTGTATTAGTTAGACTTACGGTATAAATGCCAGATAATTGTCCGTTTGTAATTAGCGCTTCATTAGGTATTAAAACCAATTCTGATTTCGCTTTTCTTTCAACAGGAAACTGAACAGTAGTAAACATACCTGACAAAATTTTGGCATCTGTTTTCTCTAAATCTATTTTAACTAAAAATTGCCCACCTGTGTTTTTAGCTGATGTACTTACTTCTATAACTTTTCCTTTTATGGTTTTATTGATGGATTTTACTAAAACAGCTACTGAAGATCCATTTTTAATTTCTGCAATTTCTGTTTCAGGTACCAAGGCCATCACTTCAAAATGCCCTGTTGATTCTATACTTATAAGTGGTATTCCAGGATTTGCCATATTGCCAGCATTTACATTTTTACCTGTTACAGTTCCACTAAAAGGTGCAGTAATGTTACTGTAAGCAAACTGTGCATTGATTTCGTTTTTTATTTGCTTTGCAGATTCTAGACGCGCTTTTGCCATTTCATAATTAGCCGTCATATCATCTAGTTCTTTTTGAGAAGCGCTATTCTCTGTAAATAAGTTTTTAAAACGGTTGTAATCCTTTTGTGCGTTTGTATAGACTACATTAGCCTCTGTGATTGCTGCATTTACTTGTGCTCGTTTTGCTTGTAAATCCGTGTTATTAATAGATACCAATAGTTGTCCTTTTTTTACTTTATCGCCAACATTAACGTGTACTTTGTTTACATAACCCATTAGTCGCGTGCTTAATTCTGCACTATTAGAAGCTTGAATTTTTCCACTTACTGATAAAAATGGACTGTTTGCATTTGTTTTCACCTGATTTATTTTCACAGCAATTGCAGGCAAATTATCCGCAACTAGTTTTTTATCTTCGCTACCACAACTTGAGATTAATAAAACTGTTGTTAGTACTGCTAAAATGTGTATCTGTTTTTTCATTTTGTTATTTATTTTTCTATTAATACCTACCAGGTTTTTAATACCTTCTAGGATGGATAGTCGAGCAAGTCTATCCGCAAACTTGCTAGTTCCCCTTTTGGGGTAAAGTACTTTTTTTTCAAACTTGCTAGTTTCCCCAAAATAATGCTGTTGCTGTTAACGTTAGTGAGTATATATATTCATTTTACAATTTGTTTTATTAATTAGGTCTCGACTATGTTATGCCAGACAACGTTCTGTCTTCTCTAGCGCAGTCGAGAGGTTTTACTCCTTGGTTAAAAATTGTAAATAAGCCTGCGCATAATTATACTCAAAAATGGTTTGGTAATAGTCTAATTGCTTTTGTGCATATTGCGTTTCAGCCATTAATAAATCGGACGTTTTTTCTAAACCTTCTTTAAATCTATTTGTTCTAATTCTTAACGATTCTTCTGATTGCTCTAAAGCCAATCTATTTAATTTCAATTTATTTTCCGCATCTAAAAAAGTACGCTTGGCTTTATTTAATTCTAAATTGCTTTGCGAAACGTATTGTTGGTATTCTAACTTTGATTGTTCAAATTGCGACTTACTTTTTTGAGCTTTTCCAATCCGTTTTGAGCCTTGAAAAAGATTCCAACTTAATTCCGCACCAAATAAATAACCATTAGCGTCGCCTTTAAATATTTCATCATCATATATCTCGTAACTTCCAAAGGCATTTAATGTTGGTAAAAACGCCATTTTATCAGCTTTGTTTAGGGCTTTGTAAGCGTTTGATGCTAATTGCATGGCTTTAATATCCGATCTGTTTTCAGAAATAGATTGGTTTTGTATAGTAGAGGTTTCTAGTGTTAATTCATCGGAAGGTGTGTAAATGACATAATTGTCATCAGTCATTAAAAACGACAAATAATTAGAGGCGTTTTGTACATTACTTTTAGCCGTTTGTAACTGATTTTTAACTTCCGTTACGCGAACTTCAACATTAAGCACATCTGCACGTTGCAGGTAACCTTGTTTAAAGCTATTATCAGCTAATTTTTTATTTGAGTTTGCTGCTTCAAGCGCTTTTTCTAAAACTTCAACTGCTTTATATGCCAATTGCAATTGCATATATGCTTTTTTTACCTCAAAGACTAAATAATCTTGCGTGCGTTGCGTTTTTAAAGCCATAGCGTCCATTTTAGATTTGGCAGCTTTACGCTGAAACATACCATCGACATTAATTAATGGTTGCTGAATCTCGAAACGTGTAGCAAAGTTTTGAATCTGCGATGGATTGTTTAATAGGTTAGGATTAAAGTCGTTTTGCGTTAAAATCTCCTGATTTAACTTTGAACCAAACGCCATTAATGGATTTGTAGTGGCAATACCTGTATGACTGGCTGTTATGTTAGGTAAAAATAAAACATTGGTCTGTCTAAAGTCTGCTCTTGCTTGGTTAAATTCTTCTTTCGAAATTTTAATACTCGTATTGTTTTCTGAAACTTTAGATAAGACTTCAAGTTTTGATATAGACACCAATTCTTGAGCCTGAATTGTAATGCCTAAAACCATAAACGAAAGTATTAAAACGTATGCTTTTTTCATTATCATCTTATTTGTTGTAACAAAATTAGTTTTATGTATTATGAAAGTTTGTAACCAATGTTACTTGGTGTTTTTATTATTATGTAATAATTTTTTTACGGACCCAAAAGCAGATTACCATATTAGTTAACTTTTCTTGTACCACCATGACCACCAGCAACTACTAGCATTATTTTAATACTTAAATAAATAAATTTAAAAAACTGAATGATAGGATTCATCATTTTAAATCTTTGATATTTTGAGATTCTTTGTGTCATAATATTATTACGTTGTTAGTTTTAAAACTAGTTTAGTTTATTCAGGAATTAACCACCAAAATGGGCGCATTTTAGCTTTATAGATAAAAGCATGATGCAGTGCTAGTTTTAGCCAATGGCCTGCTAAACCTATTTCTCCAAAAGTTTCACCTAGTTTTCTACCTTGTGTTTTTGGGTATTTTTCGTAATCTGGTACAATAGGGAATGTGGTAATACTTACACCACTACCTGTTGTCATTCCGTAACCTGCTGAAGCAATACAAGCAGCACCCATATTACCCATAGACCCTTTGTGATGCAAGGATTCTTTTCCGTTTTTAATAGAGTCTATAATGTTTTCTGCAACTAATTTTGCGGTAATACCAGAGGGCATTCCTGTACGTGGTGGTGATGGTGAGATATCGGTACCGTTTTTACTTTGTCTTGGTTTTGAAATGGCATGTGGTGGTGCAAAAGCAATACCTGGTGCAAAAATGTTTTTATATGTTGGGTTTTGATACGTTTCGGGCCAATCTTTTACAGACCAGTCTTTGTAAGGTTTTGGTGTGTAATCTGCATCTACAATCATAAATCCTTTAAAGAGTTTTTCTGTGATGTCATCATTATGCTTATTAAAAGCTTTAAAACCATGTCCTGAAAATGCAGGAATCAGCATGGCAAAATCATAAGTTTCTGTTTTATAGTCACCCTCTAAAGTTTCATAATGTGCAATACCATCTTCAATTTTATTAACACCTGCGCCAATAATCCATTTAATGTCTCTGTCTTCAAAAATCATTTCTACCAGTTCTTTAGATTTTAGAGTCATACTACCGTAAGTCATTAACATACCATCCATACCAAAATCACCCAATTCGTGCTCATTGGCTATCCACGTTATTTCTGCCATATGGCGCACTTTATGTTTGTGTAGCTCTTGCTCTACATTTAATATATACTCAAAAGCAGCACCTTGGCAGGTAGATTTTGCATGCCCTGTGCCAATAAGAATTTTAACTTTTTTTCCTTGTTTCATCTCTTTAATTAAGGCATTTAAACCTTCCCAGGCATGGTCTGCATGTGTATATGTACAGACAGAATATGTTTTGTTTTTACCAGGAATTAAACCTTCAGTAGCTTCAAAATTTAGTTTAGGACCTGTGGCATTAATTAAATAATCGTAAGTAACTTTTTCTTGTTGCCCTTTTTTGTCACCAACAACATACTCAGCTAAAACATAAGGTTTACTTTCATTTTTATCGCCTTCAGGAAAAAACGACAGTGCTTTGGCTTGTTTAAAACCAATGTTCTTTTTTTTGTATAATGGTGCTAGTGGGAAGAGGATTTTTTCAGACTTCATTCTACCAATACCAACCCAAATATTAGACGGTATCCACTGGTAATTACTGTTAGGAGACACCACAACAACCTCGTGCGCTTTAGATAGTTTTCTGCGTAAATGCGATGCAGCAACATGACCAGAAATACCTGCACCCAAAATCACTATTTTAGACATATCTTTTTAGATTTAATAAGTATAAAATTAGGTGAACTTCTTAGGACTAGAAATGATATTTATCATGTAGAATACCTCTAATTATATAAATTGATATCTGTAAAGATTCTGATTTTTGAAAAAATGAGATTGTAGTTTTGTTACATAGAGCCTAATTGGTTTTCTTGTAACTCCATACAGCCAATCCGTTCATAGTTAATGCATATAGCAATGTTTTTAATAACTGCGGAAGTATATCTGTGAAACCAGAACCTTTTAGCATTACCATACGCATCACTTCTACAAAGTATTTTATGGGATTGAACTCTGTAATTATTTGAGCCCATTTTGGCATACTTTCAATAGGTGTGAACAAACCACTCATTAAAATGAAAATTACGGTAAAAAACCATGCTATAAACATGGCTTGTTGTTGCGTGTCTGTAAAATTTGAAATAAATAAACCGATACCTAAAACAACCAGAATATAGATAGATGTATATAAATACATAAGAGGTAAACTACCTAACATTGGAACGTTAAAAATGAATTTTGCTATAATTAAACCTACAGTTAATAAGCCTAAACCGATGACCCAAAACGGAAAGAGTTTACCAATAATAAACTGACTTTTTTTAATTGGTGTAACGTTGATTTGCTCTAAAGTGCCAATTTCTTTTTCTCTCACAATATTCATTCCTGATAAGAATAGTGTAATCATTGTAACTAGTAATACCAAAATACCAGGCACCATAAAGGTTTTATAATTTAAGGTCTTGTTGTACCAAAAAAGCGGAATTGTTTCTATACTAATTGGTTGTACCTGTAAATCTGAAGCTTGAAATATATTGACTTTAACTTGTTTATTAAAACGCTGAATTATTTGCGAAACATATACATTTTCAACTCCGGCTGCTGCACCATCAATAGCGTTAATGGTAATACTTAAACTTTGGTGTTTTTCTTTTTGTAAATCGCGTTCAAAATAGTTTGGAATTTCTAATACCACATTTACATCTCCTTTTAACATGGCAGCACTTGCTAATGTTTTAGACCTAAAATCTGTTAATATATTAAAATAAGTTGATGCATTAAATTGCTCTATTAAAGCTCTCGATGTTGAAGTGTGATCATTATCTATATAGCCAAATTTAATATTATCAACCTCAAAAGTGGCTGCATTAGATAAAATAATGAGCTGCAATAAGGGTAAAACAAAAATTATTGGAAGCATCCCTTTATTTCTAAAGGTTTGCTTAAACTCTTTTTGTATGATGTATAATATTGTTTTCATATTTTTAAAAGAATAAAGATAATAGAGCAGAGAATAAAGAGGCTTAAAGTAATGTTTTGTCTTTCATCTATTTTCTATTTTTTTACTCTAATCGTATTTTATATTTCTTCACACTCAAGGCCATAAAAAATACGGTCATTCCAATTAAAATTAAAGTTTCTTTCCATATAAATTGAATACCAACACCTTTTAGCATAATGCCTTTAGTAATAATGATAAACCACTTTGCCGGTATAATATTACTAATCATTTGAAGCGGAAAAGGCATACTTGAAATCGGAAAAATAAAGCCAGATAATAGTATCACAGGAAGCATTAATCCCATTAAAGATATCATCATGGCCGTTTGTTGTGTTGCAGAAATTGTTGAGATTAAAATACCCAAAGCTAAAGCTGAAATAATAAATAGAATACTCTCTAAAGCCAATAAAAACAGACTGCCTTGAACTGGCATTTTGAAAATAAAAATACTTAAAGCAACTATGACTATTGCATTAATTATAGATAGAAAAATATAAGGAAACACTTTGCCAACAATAACTTGAATTGGTTTTAATGGCGACACCAAAAGTATTTCCATTGTTCCTAATTCCTTTTCTCGTGTTATAGAAATAGACGTCAACATAGCAGAAACCAACATTAAAATAATAGTCATCACACCTGGTACAAACATATACACGCTTTTTAATTCGGGATTATAGACCATTCGTGATGCTGGCACAATTTGATAGGTAATTGTAATATTCTTGTTTAACTCTTTTTGATAGGTTTGAAGAATAGCATTTACAAAATTAGTAATAGTATTTGCTGTATTTGGGTCTGTAGCATCTGTAATAATTTGGATGGTTGCTTTGCTTTCTTTTATTAGATGTTTACTAAAATCTTTTTCGAAATTTAAAACGGCTTTTACTTTTCCTTTTTTAAAAATGGCTTCAATATCAGATTCTTTTTCAATAATTTGTTTAATACTGAAATATTTTGAGGCAGCTATTTTATTAATGATTTCTTTTGTAGTAGTATCTTTAGTATGGTCTAAAATGGCAATATCTACATTATTTATTTCATTGGTAATGGCGAATCCGAATAGCAATATTTGGGCAATAGGCATCCCAAAGAGAATAAACAACGAGCGTCTATCTCTAAAAATATGGTAGAATTCTTTTTTTATAAACCCTATAAATCTTTTCATCTTTAGTGCCTGGGAAAGCAGGAATCTCTTTTTTTGTTACCAGCGGATCTCGGAGATTGTCGCAGGTTTTTTTTAATGATTATGCAGATTTTTTCTGCGTAGATTTGCTATATCCGTGGGACACTTTATTTTCATCCACGAGCCAGTTTTAAAAACACATCATTCATATTTTCAACATTAAATTGTTGCTTAAGATTTTTGGGTGTATCTAAAGCTTCAATTTTTCCGTTAACCATAATAGATACGCGATCACAATATTCCGCTTCATCCATGTAATGTGTGGTTACAAATACGGTTGTTCCATTATGAGCAGCTTTGTAGATAAGTTCCCAAAACTGTCGTCTGGTTATTGGGTCAACACCACCTGTTGGTTCATCTAAAAACACAATTCTAGGATCGTGAATTAAAGACACCATAAAGGATAGTTTTTGTTTCCAGCCTAATGGCAATGCACCAACTAGTTTGTTAGCAACGTCTTCTAAGCCTAATTCTTCAATTAAAGCGTTCGATTTTTCTTTGATTCGTTTTCGTGTTAAACCATAAATACCACCAAAAAAAGTAATATTTTCTCTAACCGTTAAATCGTCATACAACGCAAATTTCTGACTCATGTAACCAATGTTTTTCTTGATATTTTCTGTGTTAGTAAATACATTAAAGCCTGCAACTTTTGCTTTACCAGAAGTAGGATTTGAAATACCAATGAGCATTTTTATAGCTGTTGTTTTGCCTGCTCCATTTGCGCCTAAAAAACCAAATATTTCACCTTTTTTGACATCGAAAGTAATGGCATTTACGGCAGTGAAATTGCCAAATTTTTTGGTTAATCCTTCTACTTGTATAACTTTGTTCATTTTCTTTTATTTCAGACCTCACAGGTTTCAAAAAACTGTGAGGTCTAATTCCTAAATTCTTATTTCGCCAATTCCATAAAGGTATCTTCAATAGTTGCAACAGTCTTATCAATATAAATATTTGATAAATTTTTAGTTTCTAAATATGTTTTTAAATCTTCTGTATTAAAATCTGTTCTGCTATCTGTATAATGCACATATTCGCCAAAAGGATAGACGCTATGGTTGTGCTCATAGACTTTTAGACTGTTTACTAGCCGATACATATTATTGGCTTTTACATTATAAATTTGTTTTGGGTAATGCTTTACAATCGCCTCTGGTGTATCAATTTCTAAAATTTTTCCATTTTGAATCAGTGCAATTCTGTCGCATAAGGCTGCTTCATCCATATATGGTGTAGAAACTAAAATGGTAATGCCTTTTAACTGCAATCGTTTTAACATTTCCCAGAATTCTTTACGTGATACTGGATCTACTCCAGTAGTTGGCTCATCTAAAAACAGCACTTTCGGTTTGTGAATTAATGCACAACACAAAGCGAGTTTTTGTTTCATTCCGCCCGATAGTTTTCCTGCGCGACGGTTTTTAAAAGGTTCTATTTGTATATAGATATCTTTTATTAAATCGTAATTTTCGTCAATGGTTGTTCCGAAAATAGTAGCAAAAAACTCTAAATTTTCTTCTATCGTTAAATCTTGATATAATGAAAACTTACCAGGCATATAACCCACATTATTTCTTATGCTTTTATAGTCTTCAACCACATCAAATTCCGCAACCGTTGCGCTGCCTTTATCTGCAAATAAAAGCGTGGTTAACACTCTAAATAGTGTTGTTTTACCAGCGCCATCAGGCCCAATGAGACCAAAGAGTTCGCCCTTCTTTACATTAAAAGAAATGTCTTGCAACGCCTTTACATTTTTATAAGATTTTGATATGTTACGGATTGTAATACTCATTATTTTACTAAAATGAAATTACTATCGGTTAGTGCATCTACTTGGTGTTTAACGTCTTTTTTAATTATTACATAATCTCCTGGCTCTAATGTTGTTTTGCCAGAGGCTTCTCTGTAAATACCCTTTCCTGTAACACATAATAGTAGTGCAGGCACTTTACTTACATGTTCTTTTAACTGTTTGCCCGATGCTATTTGTAGCGATACCACTTTTCCTTCTTTGGCATTAAGTAATAATTGTGTTTGTACCGCTTTATCTTCTGTGTGTAAATTTTTTAAATTCATTTTAGGATACGAGTTAGTTTCTGTTGTGTTGTTTTCTTTCTTTTTACAGCCCATAAAAAGTACTATTACTAGTAAAAAAGTTAATTTTTTCATTTCTATTTATTTTAATTAATTGTTGTTAACCAGAGTTCAGCTGGCATTCCTATTTTAAGACTTCCGTCATTTTTTACATCAATTTTTACGGCATACACTAGTGCAACACGTTCTTCTTTTGTTTGAATAATTTTTGGAGTAAACTCTGCTTCCGAAGCCACCCAACTAATTTTTCCTTTATAAGATTTCATAGTGTCTAAATCATCAATTTTAACGGTTACGTCTTCGCCAATTTTAATGTTGGCTAATTGTGTTTGGCTGATGTAAACTCGCAATTGCATGGTGCTTAAATCGGCGATTTTGTATAATGGTTTACCAAATGCAGTAATTTCATTTGGTTCTGCGTATTTGGTTAAAACCGTTCCATTTATAGGGTTTACAATTTTGCTTTTTTTAATGTGATCATTAATTTGCTTTAACTGCACATCTATTGCTTTTAATTCATTTACAACAGGTGCATTTTGTATTTCTACACTTCTAATTTGGTTTTTAATGACATCTATTTCACCCAAAATATCATCTAAATGTTTCTGTGTGCCTGCGTTGTCTTTTATTAAGTTTTTAGTTCTTATTTTATTGGTGTTTGCTGTTTTTAATTTCGAATTTAAAACGGCTATTTGAGATAAAACACCTTTAGATTTTGAACTAATCACGGCTTTTGATACCTCTAATTGTTCTCGTTTTAAAGACAATTGAATGGTGTCGATATAACCTATAAATTGGTCTTTTTGAAGCACATCGCCTTCTTTGAGATTGAATTGTATCAATTTTCCGTTATTTTCTGCCGAGATAGTGATTTCTGTGGCTTCAAAATTGCCGTAACCATCTGCTTTTTCGTTAGCGTTGTTACAAGAAAACAGACTTGTTGCTATAATGTTTAATATTAATATGGATTTGTAGTTTTTCATCTGTTCTATTATTGCCCTTTAATGACGTTATAATTTGCTTTTGCTAATTGCAATTCTATTTTATGTTTTACCAAAGTGTTTTCATCTTCGTATAAATTAGTCAATTCAGTTATGTATGCTGATGCTGTGATGACACCATTTTTAAGTTGCGAATCTGCCGATTTAAGCACGGCTTTTCTAAGGTTTATAATGTCTAAATCTGAAGTAATAATACCTTCAATTTTAGCGATATTTTTTTGTTGTTGTTGCAGTTCTATATTTGTATTTAGATTGAAAGTTTCAGTCTCTGTATCTACGATATTTTTAGTAATGGCTAAAGATTGCCGTTGCTTTTTGTTGGCATTCCAGTCAAACACATTCCAATTTAACTTAACACCCACTATATAAAAGGTCTGGAAAGAATTATCGAGCATATTTAGCCCAGGGTTACCATAACCTCCTGTTGCAAAGCCTAATAGTTTTGGTGCATTTTGCTTGGCTATTAAAGCTTTGCTATTTTCTATTTCTTCTTTTTTGAATTGAAATAAATCTAATTCTGGTCGTGCTAAATCGGTTTTAAATTTAGTTTCTATAAGTGGACTTTTAAATTGAGTTGTACTGTTTAAAGATCGATTTATTAAACTTGAAAGCGTTGTAATTAATACCGTTTTATTGCTTTGTAACTCTTGGGTTTGCTGGCTTATTTTTAATAATTCGGCTTCTAAAACTTTATCTGATGTTGGCAAAACTACACCATATTTAATGCCAGATTTTACTTCGCTTAGTTTGGCTTCTAATTGTGCTCGTTTAGCGTTTAATAACAGTTTCGATTCTTGGACTAAAAGAATTGAAAAATAGAGTTGGTTAATTTGTTGTTTTAGTTGGTGCAAATTGACTTCAACTTGTTTTTGTTTGGTTTTAAGTTGTGTCGATTTTAATTTTAACGATGCATCTACCAAACCGCCATTATAAATTAATTGATTCACGGTAAGTGTTGCGCGATACTGGTCATTATTTAAAGGAGTTATATTAGAATTTGGAATAGGCACTTCAATTACATCCGATTGGTAAGTTGCTTGAGCATCTAGGTTTATTTGTGGCAATTTTGAAGTTAAAATAACAGCAGCATCTAACTTATTTTGAGCTTCAAAAAGTGATATTTGCTTAGCTAAGGGATAATTTTTTGCCACTAAATTATAGCATTCATCTAAAGTGATGCTTTGTTGTGCAACAGATGAAAATGTTGTTAAGATTGCAAAAATGACTATAACATGTTTCATTTTAAGTATACTTTATAGAATTAATAATAAAATTTGAAACTTCTGTTTTTCGATTTTCCATAAGCTGATTGTAACTCTTATTATCTGTATTTGTAAATGCCATTATTAAAGGTTTAGCTACAAAAGGAAAAATATTTAGCGCCAAAATATTAATAAATAATTGCTCTGCACTTATGGGTTTTATTACCCCATCACTAATATCATTAGTTAGTTGAATTTTAAATTTCTCAAGATTTGGAAAATCTTCGTTTTCTTTCAATTTTAAGATAAACTCAGGATTTCTATTGAGTTCTTGAATGATGAAATTTGGTAAATAAGGATGCTTAATAATAAATGAAACATAGTTTGAAGTAAAGTTTTTTATTTTGTTTTCAATTGAAGAATCGTCATTTAAAACCGCGCTTAATTGTGGTGCTAATAATGAAAATGCATTTTTAAAAACGGCTTCAAACAACAAATGTTTGCTTCTGTAATAATAGTGTAGCAAGGCTTTGTTAATACCGGCTTTATCTGCTATTTCTTGCATACGTGTGCCATCCATACCTTTAGTTTGAAAGATCTGTTTAGCTGCATTCAAAATTTGAACTTCTGTATTTTTGTTTTTTGACTTTGCCACTTTAACTGTATAGTTTAACTGTTTGGTTAATCACTTTATAAAAAATAACCAAACACAACAAGGGTTTGGTTATTTATTAGTTTTTATGGTTTTAGTATTTCTTTTAAAACCATGTTTTTATCTAGTTTTTTGGTGCAGAAAAACCAGTCTTCACATGTTAAATCGTCTGCAGCTGTCATGCGTTCTTCTGCAACACCACAAGAGCCAGCTGGTGATACAATAACATCGTCACCAGGATTCCAATCTGCTGGTGTGGCTACATTAAATTTATCGGAGGTTTGCATGGCAATTAAGGCTCTGTAGAGTTCATCAAAATTTCGTCCTAGACTCAAAGGGTAGTAAATTATGGCTCTTACAGTTTCTTTAGGATCTACAAAAAAGACAGCTCTCACAGCTTGAGTTTTACTTTCGCCAGGTTGAATCATTCCATACTTTTTGGCCACTTGCATTGAGATATCTTCTATTAAAGGAAACTTCACTTCAATGTTTTTCATGCCGTTAAATTTAATTTTATCTTTTATGGTTCTTAACCATGCGATATGGCTGTATAAGCCATCAATAGATAAACCAATAAGACTACAGTTTGCTTTATTAAATTTTTCTTCTAAGTGTGCAAAGGTCATAAACTCAGATGTGCAAATTGGTGTAAAATCTGCAGGATGACTAAATAAAATAGACCATTTTCCTTTATAATCTGAAGGGTAATTAATCTCTCCTTGCGTGGTTGTGGCTGTAAATTCTGGTGCTTTATCACCAATTCTTGGCATTGTAAATGATTGCTCTTCTTTAATTAGTTCTGTAGTCGTCATAGGTAATAAGTATTTTGTTAATTTATAGTAAATGTAAATTATAATAGTTTTTAACTATGTAACTTATGTTACCATAAACGTATATTTTTAGTATAAAATTCTACATTAAAAATCGTTTGATTATGACGTATTTACAATGATATAAATCAGTTTTAAAAAAAGATTAGTCTGTGGTACTTTAGTAATTAAATGAAGATTTAAGGGCCTGTTTTTTTATAAAAACCCGTTTGCATTTCTCGATCGGAAATGAGAAAAATTTATATCGTAAGCAGAATTTTGATTTTTAATTGGTTTTAAATACCATTTTTTGTGCTTCAAAATAGCTCAGATTCACTTAAAATAACACAGCTTTTAAACTATAATATATATGCTGTGATTATAAATTTTCGTCTTTGTTGAGCGAAGTAGCTGCATCAATAGAATTTGTAACGTCTTCTTTTTTACCACTCATCATAAAGTTGATTAAGAAGCCGACTAATATTATACATACAAGTGCAAAAATGGCAATCATTATAACGCCGTTTGTCCAGCTGTAGAGCGCAATGTTTTGTAAAATCATATGGTTTATACTTTGTGATTTATTTAGAGTATAAATATAATATTAGGTTTTAAGAGCAAATATGACATTTGTCAGTAAATAGTAAAAAGTATAGCAGAGACTACTATTAATTTGTATTGGTTATTATATTTATAATTGCATCTCTTTGTAGTACGCCAGATTGTCTCCAAACTTGCTTTCCGTTTTTAAATAACAATAGGGTAGGTACACCTCTAACTTGGTATTTTGATGCTAATGCCTGATTTTTATCAACATCTATTTTTATAATAGCAACACCATCACCTAATTTATCTTTTACTTCTTTTAAAATAGGACCTAGTACCTTGCAAGGGCCACACCAGTCTGCAAAGAAATCTACTAAAACGGGTTTCTCTTGGTTTATTAGTTCTGAAAATTTACTCATACCTTTTTTTGTTTTCTTTATTAAAAGTAACACTCCAAATACCTCTTACTTCATTAATATCGTATCCAATAGCTTTATCATTTGGGTATAATTGCTTTATTAATTTTAAGGTGCGTGGTTGTATAGTTTCGTTTGGTTTTCCGTGACATTGCAAACACATATTATTGGTTATAATAGGGTAATATACCTTTACTTTTGTGTCTAATTCTTTTGTAATTGGTTTAGGTTCTTCATTATTGGCAATTATTTGCTTGTAGCTTTTTATGTAGTTTAATTCTTCTGTATTAGCCTTGTTACTTGGGTTTCTTGGTTGGTCTGTTACACGTTTTATAATTGCATTATGCACCAAAGACATACTATCTGTTAAAGGATAGGCTTGTTTATTGCAAAAGGTTACAGCCTCTAAAGTTCCTTTTTTTTGAATTGTTTTCATCAAATTTTTTCCTAAAACTGCTTTTGTTGTTAAAGCATATTTTAAGCCACGTTGCGCATATGGCAACTCTTTAAAATCTGTTTGTGTTAGTTCCCTATTTAGACTTTGCTTTTTTTTTCTCCCATACTGTTTCCCATTTCTTGCCCATTATGTTTGCCTTTTTCTTCATTAAAATGCGCTTCAAACCATGTGGGTTGATCTATGTTATTATTAAACATATAATCTGCAATTTGGGCAATAGTTTTTTCGGGAAAAGCTTGTTTTGGCATTACCCCAAAACGCTTTACAGCCCCAAACATTTTGGCATCTTCTGCATTTGGGTTTTTAACCCAAGTTTGCATAGCAGCTATAAATGCTTCTTTTGTAGTTGCATCGTTTATATAATGCTTTTTTATGGCAATCATAGGTGGCGCAATTCTTTCATCATGGCTGGCCGTTGGGTTATGGCAAACATAACAATTAGTTTCCATTAATTTTTTACCAGGATGCTCTATTGCTTCCTTTGTTTTTTTAGCTGCAGAATAATCACTTTTATTAGCGTTATTGCAACTAAAAGTAAAGAGGACTAGTAATAGAAATAAAGATATATTTTTCATGTGTTTTTAATTTTAGTTTATCGTTTGGTACATCTATATAATAGTGTGCTTTAGTTTTTAACTTTAATTAGTTATGCTTTATGTTTATTTTATTTTGAAAGTTTTCCGCTAGCACAGCTAACAAAAGACTTAGCTTTCATTGCTAATGAATTTGTTTTTTCTATGGATGGGTAACCTAATTTTTTTAGTTTTTCTTTAACTCTAATAGCATCTATTTCGTCAGTATAATTAAAGGTTACTTTGTGATCGTTAACATTAACATTTACATTAGAAATAGAGCTTAGTTCTTTTAGTTTTGTGGTAATGGTATGTGCACAACCATCACATTTTAAGTTTTGAATATGTATTGAACTTTTCATCAATCTATGTTGTTTTATATCTTTATTTTGTTAGTCTATTAAAGCTAATGCATTTGTTTTTTTTAATGAATACTGTAAATTTAAGTTTTATCACTGTTTAATAACGTAACCTATGTTACACTGTGAAATTGAATTTGTTTGTTGTTTAAAATTAGTTTTATCAAATTTTATTAAATTAAGTTTAACGCTATTATACTAACGTAATTTTGATAATTCTGTAAAGAGCTCTTTCTCTTTTTTTGTTAGTTTTGTTGGTGTTTTTATATGATATGTAACGTACAAGTCGCCAAATTGCCCGTCACTTTTGTATTTAGGAAACCCTTTGCCTTTTAATTTTACTTTAGTACCGTTTTGGGTTTCGGGCTTAACTGTTAATTTTACTTTACCACTAAAGGTGTTTAGCATAATTTCGCCACCCAAAAGTGCTTTATATAAATCTAAATCTTGCGATGTATATAAATTGTTTCCATCTCTTTTAAATTCTGAATTATTAAGGATTGAAAACTCAATATATAAGTCGCCATTTGGTGTACCATTTGTCCCTTTTGCACCATGCCCTTTAATTTTTATAATCTGTCCGTTTTCTACACCTGCAGGTATAGTGATACGAATGTTTCTATTATTAATAGTTAGAGTTTGTTTTTGTGAGGTGTACACATCTTTAAGATTTAATTGTAGTTTTGCGTTAAAATCTTGACCTTTACCATAGGCTTGCCTTCTTTGATTACCAGCAGATTGACCACCAAACATAGCGCCAAATATATCAGATAAATCTTCTTGAGAATACCCACCAGAAGTGCCTTGGTAAGCCCTTTGTTGCCCATACTTTTTTTGTTGTTGTTTTGCTTTTTCGTAATCTTCTGCATGTTGCCAATTCTCACCATAAGCATCGTATTTTTTTCGATTTTCTGTGTTGCTTAAGACTTCGTTAGCTTCATTTATTTCTTTAAATTTTTTTTCAGCAATGGTGTCGTTAGGGTTTAAATCTGGGTGGTATTTGCGTGCTAATTTCCGGTATGCTTTTTTTATGTCGCTTTGGTTTGCGCTTTTAGAAATACCTAATACTTTGTAGTAATCTATGTATGCCATTTGTGCTACAATTTAACTTATAAGTTAATTTTAAGTTTTGTCGTTTTGTTTATTTAATTCTAGATTGAGTTTTGCAAGTATTATAAGTTCACTTTTATTTTTTTTAGAAAAGCTCGCCGCAATATGGTTTGCTGTTTTTAAGATTTGAGAGTTAATGTCTTTGTTAAATAGGCTTTTATGAGTCTTATTAAAATTAATAAAACTGTTATAACAAGCCTCAGCACTATACTCATTATCGTTTTGTAGCCATTTAAATGTGTTTAGTATGGTGTCTACTTTTTTTTGGTTAAAATTTTTCAGGATATTTTTCTCTAAAAACCAGTCGTTACGTATAATAGTTTCGAGTGTATTAAATTCTTTCTCTTTTACCGTTTTATCTACAGCTGCAATGGCATAAAATAGTTTGCCAAGGTTTTGGTAAAAATTAATATTTGTGTTAGGTTCTAAATTCAAAATCTAATTTTTTAGATTCTAAAATTACGCCGGTTAATTACATGTGCCAATGATATTTATCAGTTAAGAGCAAGAGAAAACTTACCTTCTTTAATTAGGTGAAATTGTATATTTTATTTAACTTTAAGCTACTACTATAAACCACCAACCATGCTTAAGCAAGATCAAGAAATTTTTAATATTTTATTAGAGTCCGTTTCTGAGGGAGTTATTATTGTTGATAATTTGCGACATATAGTAGATCTTAATGGTACTGCTGAAGCGATTTTTGGCTACAAAAAAAGTGAGTTATTACAGCAAGAGTTAGATATTCTTATTCCCTCAAATTACCATAAAAAACATGCCCAGCATTTTAAGTCATTTATTAAAGACGGTAAAAAAAGGAGTATGGGTGAAGCTTCAGATATTTATGGTTTAAAAAAAACGGGTGATATTATAGATATAGAAGTAGAGTTAAACCCTTTTGTTATTTATGATAAGACCTATGTAATGGCCCTTGTTAAAGATATTTCTAGAGTAAAGGAGATTGAAAAAAACTTGATGCTAAAAAGTAGTGCGCTTCAATCTGCAAGTAATGGTATAATTATAACCGATGCTTTAAAAGAAGATAATCCTATTATTTATTTTAATGCAGCTTTTCAGAAACTTACAGGTTTCTCTAGTAAAGAAATACTTAATAATAATTGTAGGTTTTTACAAGGAACCGATAGAGACCAAAAGCCATTATTACAATTAAGGCAAGCCATAAAGAAAGGTGAAAGTTGCCAAATAACCATAAGAAACTATAAGAAGGATGGGGCCTTGTTTTGGAATGACCTCTATATTATGCCTATTATTAATAATAAGGGTGTTGTAACACATTTTATTGGCATTCAAAACGATGTTACAGAAAGAAAAAGGGCAGAAGCAGAGCGTAATCATTTAGCAACAATTTTTCATGAATCTCTAAATGAAATTTATGTTTTTGATGCCCATTCTTTAGAATTTATAAATGTTAATTATGGTGCACAAAAAAATATAGGCTACACACTTAATGAGCTAAGGCAAATGACACCTTTAGACTTAAAGATAGATGAGAATGAAATTGCGTTTAGAAAAACTATTGAAACACTTCGTAATAAGAATGTTGAAAAAATAGAATTAGAAACTACGCACCAACGTAAAGATGGCTCAATATACCCAGTAGAGGTACATTTACAGCTTTCTAATTTAGGTGATAAAGATGTATTTGTAGCCATTATTTTAGACATTACAGAGCGAAAAAATTATACTACAAAACTTGAGAAAGAGGTTGAAGAACGTACTCAACAACTTGAAGTAGCACTTACTAAAGAGAAGGAGCTAAATGAGCTAAAAACTAAGTTTTTATCTTTAGTGTCTCATGAGTTTAAAACCCCGTTAAGTGGTATTTTAACCTCGTCTGTTTTATTGAGTAAGTACCAATTAACCGAACACCAAGAGAAGAGAGATAAGCATATTAAAACTATATCAGATAAGGTACATTACCTTAATAACATATTAAATGATTTCTTGTCTTTAGAAAAACTTGAAACAGGTAAATTAACTTATAATTTTACTCATTTTAAACTAAGTAAAGTCTTAGATGAAGTTATTTATAATGCTAATATGCTACTAAAAAAAGGCCAATCTATAAAGTACCCTAATAATATTGATGACTTTTCGCTTTATCAAGATGAAAAAACGGTAACCTTAATACTCACTAATTTAATTAATAATGCCATTATGTACTCGCCTGCACATACCTGCATTTCTATAGCTGTTACAGTGCATAAAGCGCAAACTATAATTAAGATTAAAGATCAAGGTATTGGTATACCACTAAAAGATCAAAAAAGTATTTTTGAGCGTTATTTTAGAGCCGAAAATGTAATTAACACACAAGGCACAGGTATTGGCTTAAATATTGTTAAAAACCATTTAGAAAACATTGGTGGTACTATTAATTTTGAAAGTGAAGAAAACAAAGGCACCACGTTTACAATAACATTTCCTAACACCGTAAAACAATGAAAACAATCTTAATTATTGAAGATGATACTGTTTTAAGAGAGAATACAGCAGAATTGTTAGAAATTTCTAATTACAATGTTATTACCGCTGCTAACGGAAAAATTGGTGCAGATATAGCAAAAAAACACCTCCCTGATGTTGTTGTTTGCGATATTATGATGCCAGAGTTAGATGGTTATGGCACACTAAAAGTTTTATCAGAAAACACTAAAACCAAACACATTCCATTTATCTTTTTATCTGCAAAAACAGAACACAAAGATGTGCGTAAAGGGATGAATTTGGGGGCAGATGATTATATCACAAAACCCTTTAGTGAAGATGATCTAATTAGTGCTATTGAGAGCCGATTAGCAAAAGTTTCTATCTTAAAAGAATCGTACGCTAATAAACCAATTTCGCAAAAAAAAGAAGGGAGGCAAGAGCTAAAAACGATTAATGATTTAAAAAACTTTTTTGATGATAATGGCACAAGTTTTAATTTTGAAAAAGACACCAATATTTATCGCGAAGGAGACCATTCCAATTATATCTATCTTATAAATAAAGGAACTATTAAATGTCATCAAATAGATGAGCAAGGTAAAGAACTTGTTACGACGCTTTACAAAGAAGACGATTTGTTTGGCTATTCTTCTTTTACCAATAACCAAACACATAAAGAAACTGCTACAGCAATTGCAGATGTAGAGTTGGTAGGTGTTTCTATTATAGAATTTAATAACATATTAGAGAATAACCATAGAGTGGCTCTAGAGCTTGTGCAATTATTATCAAAGGATCTTTTGGTATTAAAAACGCAATTATTAGAAATGGCTTATGGCTCGGTAAATAAAAAAACTGCAGCAACTATTTTAAAGTTTGCAGAAAAAATTAATCGTAGACCAGAAGATCCTATAAAAATATCGCGAAGCGATTTGGCTAGTGTCGCTGGTATAGCCACAGAAACCCTTATAAGAGCTTTAACAAGTTTAAAAAAAGAAGGTATTATAAAAGCCGACGGAAGGAATATAAAAATTTTAGATCTAGAAAAATTAAAACTCATTAGCTAATTTTTAAAGTTACTTCAAAAATGATTTTTATCATTTTTAGAATCACATCTTAACTATAAATTTGTTTTTGTTAAGATGTTGCTAAATGAAGAATATACTACTGCCAACAGATTTTTCAGAAAACTCATGGAATGCCATAAAATATGCCATTCGCTTTTTTGAAACTAAAGAATGTAATTTTTATGTATTGCATGTGAGTAGATTAACTAATATTTCGTCTAATAATACATTTATTTTAGATCAAAATGTAGTAGATGAGTTGTATATAACGCCTGCAAAACAAAAATTACGTACAGTTTTAAAACAAATTTCACAAGCCGCTTTAAATTTTAAACATCATAAATTTTATACCCTTACAGATTACGGTTTTTTTATAGATTCTATTCGTAAAACTGTAGAAGAGAAGGATATAGACTGCATTGTAATGGGTACTAAAGGTGCATCAGGATTAGAAAAAATAATCTTAGGTACTAATACCGCAGATGTTATAACCAAAGTAAAATGTAATGTGTTAGCTGTGCCAGAAAATGCCAAATTTGTGAGGCTTAATGAAATGGCTTTTCCAACAGATTTTTCTTTATCTCACAATCTTCAAGTGTTACAACCCGTGTTAGATATCCTTAATCAGTATAATGCGTCGTTAAGTATTCTTCATATTAGTAAAAAAAAGGTGAGCTTAAATACAGAACAAAAGAAAAACAAAGAATTGTTAGAAGAGTATTTTATGCGTAACCATTTTACATTTAGTTACTTAATAAATAAAAAAGTAGAAGACGCTATACAGTGTTTTGTACAAAGTAGAGCTATAGATATGATTTGTATGGTGGCTAAAAATCTAAACTACTTTCAGCAGATATTTTTTCATTCAAAAGTGAAAGATATAAGTTATCATACAGATATACCATTTTTGGTCGTACACGAAAAAAACACATATTATGGATAATTCAATTGTATTAGCAAAGTTTTGGGGTTGGTATCTTATTATTTTCTTTTTTATTTTAAGCCTTAACCCTAAACGTATAAAGCAGATTTTTAATGATTTAAAGGACGAGAAATTTTTAATTATTTTTGCTTTTTTGGCAATTATTGTTGGCTTACTAAACAGTATATTTCATAATATTTGGGAGCTTAATTATAAACTAATTGTAACCCTAATTGGTTGGTCTTCTTTGTGTATTGGGTTGGCATTATTTGTGCTTCCAAAGCAGACGGTTTCTTGGTTAGAGTTTCTTAATATAAAGTTGGTACAAGTCTTATATATGCTTCTGTTTTTTGTAGGTATTTATTTGTTAAATACCGTCTATGGTATTGTACTTGTTTAAATTTTAAATAGTTAGATGATAAATATCATTTTACAAAACCTGGTCTCTATTTATCTTTGTTGTGTCGTTTAAAACCGACTAAGGAAAATGGGGATTTTCTTTACATTGCTATTAATCAGAAAAGAAGCTAAACTAATTGTTTAGCTTCTTTTTTTTACCGATTGATACTGCCAAAAAAGTTTTAAATTATTTACGGAAATCCATTCTTTTTTTATCCTCATTCGTCTGATATATATCATTGTTTTTACATCAGCTACACTTTAATTTTACTAACCTTCATAAAAACCTATAATTATGCTATCAATACTGCTTCCTACAGATTTTTCTAAGAATGCTATGAATGCAATTACGTATGCTTTACTTTTTTTAAAACAGCAAGAGGTGCAATTTTATATTATGAATGCTTGTAAGCATCAACTCTACAACTATAATGATGTGGTAACAGACAAAATGATAACTACGGTTTTAAGGACTATTAAAAACGAATCTCAACAAAATTTAGAAAACGTATTACATACCATTAAAGAAATTGCACCTAATTCTAAATTTACTTTTCATACTATTTCATCTAACAACACACTCGTTGAAGAGGCAAATACTATAGCAGATGAAAAAAATATAGATTTAATTGTTATGGGAACAAAAGGTAAATCTAATAACCGCAATATGGTATTTGGTAGCCAAACATTTCAGGTATTAAAGTATGTGTGTTGCCCTGTATTGGCAATACCGATAAATTATACAAATACACAACCAGAGCGCATTTTATTTCCTTCAAATTTCTTAATGCCCTATAAAGTTAGAGAATTAAAATTATTAGCTCTTTTGGCAAAATTAAACCAAAGTCATATAGAGTTATTATACATTTCTATAAGCAACAAGCTATCGCGAAGACAAGAACAAAATAGTGGTTTTATAAAAGAAGCACTACAAGATAATACGGTACAATTTTCTATAAAGAATGGTGAAAAATTAGAAGAGACTATTGCCAATTATGTTAAAGAGAAAAACATAGATATGATAACTATGGTAAATACAAAGCATTCTTTTTTAGAAGATATGTTATTTCCCTCTACAATAGATAATGTGGGTTTAGAATTGGAAATACCACTATTAGCTATGCAAAACACACTTCGTTACTAAATTAATTTAAATACTATTATGAAACATATTCTTTTACCAACAGATTTTTCTGATAATTCTTTGAATGCTATTACCTATGCTATTCAACTCTATAAAGACAAATTATGTACTTTTTATTTGTTTAATACTTATACGCCAATAATTTATAATGTAGAACATGTTTTGGGTTATACTGCGCAATACGAATTGGGCGACACGATAAGAAATGCGTCGCAAGAAAATTTAAAAGAATTAAAAACTAAATTGAAACAAGAATTTCCTAATAATACCAATCACAAATTTAAAACGCTCTCTAGATTTAATACTTTAGTATCTGGTATAAAAGAATTTTTAGACACCCAAGAAACAGACCTTATAATTATGGGTACTAAAGGGGTAACAGGTGCTGCAGAAGTTTTATTTGGCACAAATACAGTGCATGTGTTTAAAGAAATTAAATGCCCTGTTTTGGCTATTCCGTCAAATTTTGAATATGAAAATCCGCACGAGGTACTCTTTCCTACAGACTTAGAAATAAACTATAATAATACCCAACTTAATGTACTTAAAGAAATTGCAATTGCTAAAAACTCTAGAATTAATGCCATGCATGTGGCAACGGGTTATGATCTTACAGAGCAGCAAATAAGTAATAAATTAGAGTTAGAAGCATTTTTTAAAGAGACCTCTTTTCTTTACCACGAGTTAAAAAGTAAAAATGTTTCTGAGGCAATTAATCAATTTCAGATTAAGGCAAAAATTAATCTATTAGCAATGATTAATAACAAACATTCATTTTTCGAAAACCTATTTTTTCAATCTAAGCTCAATCAAATTGGGTTTCATTTAAATATTCCGTTTTTAGTAATACCAGCTTTCAAATAAAACTTAATGCCTATTTAATTTGTACTTAAAGGTTGTTTTTTGTTTGTGGTTATTAATCTGATATATATCATTTCAGTATTTAAATATCAGAATTAATTTTAATAAAATAAGTTATCTATTAAGACTATGAAACATAAAATTTTGCTTCCAACAGACTTTTCAACAAATTCTTTAAAAGCGATTAATTACGCTAGAGAATTATACAAAAATGAGCCATGTGATTTTTATCTATTAAATGTGTTTTCTATTACAGATAATGTTTTTGAAAGCTTAATTAATATGGAGCCTGGCAGCGCGTTATACGAAACTGCCAAGCTAAATTCTGAAAATGGTTTAGCAAAAGTTAATGATATAATAACCATGAGCGACACGGTGTACACCAAGCATCATTTTAATGTTATTTCTCAATTTAATACTGTGGTTGAAGCCATAAAGACTGTTGTAGAAAATAAGGATATTGAAATGGTTATAATGGGTACTAAAGGTGAGACATACCCTAGAACAAAAGGGTTTGGTAGTACAGCGATTAAGGTTATGGAGAATGTGCGTAATTGCCCTGTATTAGTGGTGCCCGAAAGTACAAAAATAGAATTACCAAAAGAGATAGTATTTCCTACGGATTATAAAATAAATTTTAAGAGAAGAGAGCTTAACTATCTTATAGATCTTGTTAAAAAGTGCGATGCAACATTAGTAATACTTCATGTTAAAGAAGCCAATGAGTTAAACGAAACTCAAAAAGAAAGAAAACAATTACTCGAAGATATACTGCAAGGTGTAAATTATAAATTTCAGACCTTAACCCATAGCACCGTTTTAACAGCTTTAAATACGTTTGTTGAAAGTAGAGAAAGTGATATGGTAGCGTTTATTAATAAAAAGCATACTTTTTTTGGTAGTATTCTATCTAATGCTCTGGTAAAGGAAATATCGTTTCTATTAAATGTTCCCATTTTAGTAATGCACGATCTAAATAATTAAACCTATGGTAACAGCGCATTTTGATATTATAAAATCATCGGGTGAGCGTGCTAAGTTTTCAATAGATAAACTACGTGCGTCTTTAAATAAAACAGGTGCTGAGAAGCTAATAGTAGATCAAATTTTAGATAAAGTAAGAGATGAATTATACCAAGGCATTACAACAAAAGAAATCTACAATAGAGCTTTTTCGATACTCAAAAAAAAGAACAGCTATTTAGCATCTAAATATAAGCTTAAAACTGCTATTTACGAATTGGGACCAACTGGGTTTCCTTTTGAGCGCTTTGTTGGTGCTATCTTAAAATATTCTGGCTATACTACAGTAATAGATGAAATTTTACAAGGTAAATGTGTAAGCCATGAGATTGATATTATAGCAAATAAAGATAGTGAAACTACTTTAGTAGAATGTAAATTTCATGGTGAACAAGGTTTAAAGTGTAATGTGAAAATTCCGCTTTATATAAAGTCTAGATATGAAGATGTAAAATCGTTTTGTAATAAAAATTCTAAAAATAACATGCGTTTAGCTAAAGGTTGGGTGGTTACAAATACAAGATTTACCCAAGATGCTTTGCAGTATGGTAAGTGCTGTGATCTGTATTTGTTAAGTTGGGATTACCCTAAAAATGACGGCTTAAAGGATAGAATAGATCGGTTGGGCTTGTACCCTGTAACGGTATCTACATTACTAACCAATAGAGAAAAAAAATTTTTATTGAGTAGAGAGGTGGTGTTGTGTAGAACATTATTAAATGATAAATTTTACTTAGATCATCTTGGTATTTCGGAAGTTAGAAAGAAAAAAATCTTACATGAAATATCGCAATTGTGTAATTTTTAAATGATTAAAATGGATAATTTCGCAAAAATTAATTTTTTAGGTGCATCTGGCGTTGTTACAGGCTCTAAATATCTTATTGAAACCTCTGAACTGAATGTACTTATAGACTGTGGTATGTTTCAGGGAATAAAAGAATTGCGAGACTTAAATTGGCATAATCTCCCTGTAGATGTTACCACTATTGACGTTGTTTTACTAACACACGGTCATCTAGACCATGTTGGCTATTTACCAAGGCTATTAAAACAAGGGTTTAAAGGAACTATTATAGGTACAGCACCAACATTAGCAATTGCAGAAATTATACTAAAAGATAGTGCTAAAATACACGAAGAAGAAGCTGAAAAAGCCAACAAAGAAAAATTTACGAAGCACAACCCAGCATTGCCTTTTTATACCGTAAAAGAGGCAGAAGACACCATTAAACTATTTAAAGCAGAGGTAGACGATAAGTGGTTGCAGTTATCTGAGCATATCTCTTACAGGTTTAATTACAATGGACACATTATTGGTGCTACATTTATAGAACTCGATATTAATGGTAAATGCTTTGTGTTTTCTGGCGATATTGGTAGAACTGACGATTATTTGTTAGCAGATCCTAAAACACCAGAGTGGGCAGATATCTTGTTTGTAGAAAGTACTTATGGTAATAAGCTACATCCTATAGAAGATATTGAAGCTACTTTAAGTAAAATTATAAAAGAGACAATTTATAATAAAGGAAATCTTATTATACCCAGTTTTGCGGTAGAGCGTTTACAAACTTTAATATACGTGCTTTGGCAACTTTATAAAAAGCATAAAATACCAAACATCCCCATCTTTGTAGACAGCCCAATGGGTACTAATGTTTTAGAAGTTTTTAAGCGATTTCCTAAATGGCATAAATTATCTTTAAAAGACTATACAGCCATGTGTAACCACGTTACAATTGTACAATCGTATAGAGAAACTTGGAGTACCATAAGCGACAGACGTTCTAAAATTATAATAGCTGGTAGCGGCATGGTTACAGGTGGTAGAGTGCTCACTTATTTAGAGCAATTAATTGATGAGCCCTCAACAACCGTATTGTTAGTTGGTTACCAAGCAGAGGGTACACGTGGTAGACAGCTGTTAGATGGTGCTCACGAAATTCGTTTTTTCGGAAAGTTTTATCCTGTAAATGCAACAATAAAAAGTATTGAAAGTTTATCTGCTCATGCAGATCAAAAAGGCTTATTAAATTGGATGCAAACAATTAAAAATATACCTGAAAAAGTATACTTGGTACATGGCGAACCTACTGCGTTAGATGCGTTTAGAGTAAAAATTAAAGACACTTATAATTGGAATGTATCTATCCCTAAATTTGCTGATGTAGATAAGGTTATCCTTTAATGAAGATAAATTACAGTTGCAAAACTGATAATTGTCATAGTATAAAACACGCTTTAAAAGTAACTTGGTCCTGTAGCGTATTTGCAGTTTTTTAACACACAATAAACAACTGCAATTACCTGTATTTTTTAATGTTTTAGCTAATTACAAGTGCTATTTAAAGGCTCATAATGAAGCTAATGTTTAAACTTTTTTAATACAATGAAAACAACACAAACTTATGCGCGTTTTGTAGAATGGTTAAGTGCAGACGACATGCATAGAGATACAAAAGAATGGTTATCTCACTTACAATTTATAAAAGATGAACATTCCTTTTTTGAAGATTTAGTCACATCAAACACGCTTCAACTTATAAAACCAGAAAAATTTGTACACAATAAAGAAATTATTGATGCTATAAACAGGTCTCAAAAGCAAAACAGACTTTTAATAGATGATGTAAGGGTGCATAAAAATAAACTTCAAATTATGGTAGATGGTATAGACCAACCTAAAGAAGAAGAAGCTTATAAAAATGACCACAGATTATTAGTTGCTAAAATCAACGCGTTTTTAAAGTATTACACAGCACTTAAATTACAGCTGTTTGATATTGTTAAAAACATAAAGAAAGAAGAAAAAGACATCATTTTATTAGATCGAAAATAAAAACATATACTATGAAACGTTCACTTTTAGTTAGCCTAGCTTTAGTCTTAATAAGTTGTAATTCTACACAGCTTATAGAGAGTTGGAAAAATCCCGAAATAGCATCATACGAGCCTTCTAAGGTTTTAGTAGTTGGTTTGACTTCTAACAAAGAAGCCAGACAAAAATTTGAAAACAAACTTAAAAACGAATTAGAAATACGAGGTACTGAGGCTGTTACTAGCGTAGATGTTTTTAATGAAGCTAATAAAACTCAAAAAATCACAGAAAGCGAACTTAAAGCATTAGAAGATAATCTTATTAATGATGGGTTTGATACGGTTTTGTTTTCTAAAATAATTGGGGTTAAAGATAAAATAGTTTACAAAAGAGATTTCGATACACATGAGGAAACTTATAGAAGGTTTAAAGAAGATTATTTACGATATCAAGATGTGTATTATAACCCAGAATATTATGATGAGTACACTATATATTATGCAGAAACGGCCTTGTACTGTATTTGTCCTGGTAAAGAAAGAGAACTTATTTGGAAAGGCTATATTAATATAACAGACCCAATTTCTGTAGATAAAACCGTTTCCGAATATGTAAATGTGGTGATTGCTGTTTTAGAAGATCAAAACTTAATTAACCCTAAAGTACTAGAAGAAACTACCATAATTAAATAAATTATAGAAGTGAAAATAGGTTACGTTTTACTGTTGGTATTCTGTATTACATCATGTTCGTCTGTAAAACTAAATGAGCGTTGGCGCAATCCTAAAACTAAAGATTTTAAGCCTAAAAATATATTAATAATTGGCGTAAATCAAGATTTTAATGCACGTAAGACTTTTGAATTTAAGCTTAAAAATGAATTAAACAAAAGAGGTATTAATGCTTTACAAAGTCATGTGGTTTTTAGAGAAATGTTTCAAGCTACTGACCAAACAGAGCAAGAGGTTAAACAACAAGAGCTTAAATTAATAGAGGCTGGCTACGACTGTATTTTAATAGCACTAGTAAAAGGGATTGATGAAAACCAATCTTACAGCGGTGGTTCTGCAAAGGTAGATTATAGTTTAAGGAAGTTTATTGGCTATTACTTAGCGTACAGAGATAACTATTTAGAACAAAATTACCAAAAAAAATACAAAGTGGTAACTGTAGAAACGCTTTTGTATAGTTTAAAAAGAGATGCTAAAAAGCGTTTAGTATGGTCTGGATCTTTTGATTTGGTAGATCCAAAAAACACAGATAAAGTTACAGATAATTATATAAAAAGGTTACTTAAAACATTACAAAGAGAAAATCTAATAAACCGGTATTAGTTGTGCATACACTATGTTTTTACACGCTAACAATGGTGTATAAGTAACGGAACTGATACTTTATTACTTATTTGAGTTGTGGAAGAGCCCATAAAAAAGCGCTCAAAAAGACTCTTTTTCTGTACTAATAACTTCATTAAATCTATTTGATGGGTTTGTACATAGCAACTCACAACCGCGTCCATTGGTATGTTTTTAACAGTATAATATTCATAATCTAGATCTTTTATAAACGATTGTATATTAGTGCTGTCTTGTAATGTTTTGGGTGTAATTATAGGGTCTGGTAAAATTCTTAAAATGTGCAATTTTTTGCAAAAACGATTTGTAAATTTAAGAACGGTTGTAAAAGTATTCTCACCCAAACTATCTAGCGGATCTAAAGGTAATAAAACAGCTTCAGGTTTTTTGTATTTAAAGTCTTCTGGTATAACTAGAGTGGGGCAGTCTACCTTACGGATAACATTAATAGTATTGCTGCCAAAAACAACTTCTTTAGCGCCAGTAACTCCGTTAGTGCCCATAACAATTAAATCTATAGCTTTTAATGCCACAACCTGGTTGATAGCGTCTGGCAATACATCATGATCTACGAGTATCTCGAAATTATAATTTTTATTTTTAAACTCATTTTCAAGTTTTGTAACGAGTTTTGCCAGTTTGTGTTTTGACTTTTTTACTAACGTGTCATAAATGCTTTGATTACCACCTATAACTAAATCATCAATTATATAAGATGTTGAAACCTCTACATGCAGTATAAAAAAATTACACAATTCATCTTCAAAAAATGTTAATGCATAACGCAGGGCATTTATTGAGTTCTTAGAAAAGTCGGTTAATAATAAGATGTTTTTCATTGTATATAATTAGAAGTAATCAAGATAATTTATGTTATTTAGATTACAACTGATATTTATCAATTTTCATAAAATTTTACCTCATTTTATTGTGTGTAGTAGCAATAATATAAGCCATTTATAAAGTCTTTTTATGCTTTAGTACAGAGTTGTACTATTATGAAACCTTTATTCTTATTTTTGCAAAAAAAAGAAATGTCTACATTACAAAAATTACAATGGCGCTATGCAACAAAAAAGTTTGATGCTAATACTGTTTTATCTCAAGATAAAATAACACTATTAAAAGAAGCTTTTAATTTAACAGCATTATCGTACGGTTTACAAACCTTAAAAATGGTAGTGATAGAAGATAAAGCAAAGCGCGAAAACTTAGTACCTATTGCTTACGGTCAACGCCAGGTTGCTGATGCATCTCATTTATTAGTATTATGCATACAATCTAAAATAGATGAAACAGATATTAATGCACATTTTAATACTATTAAATCGGTTAGAAATACTCCAGATACTATTTTAGAACCTTTTAAAGCACAGTTAACTGACACTATTACCAAAATGACCCAAATAAAAAAAGACAATTGGGCAACCAACCAAGCTTATATTGCTTTAGGTAATTTAATGACAGTTTGTGCCTTTGAAGCTATAGATAGCTGCCCAATGGAGGGATTTGTACCCCAAAAACTAGATGAAGCTCTAGGTTTAGACACCTTAGGTTTAAAATCGGTATTACTACTGCCTGTAGGTTATAGAGCTACAGATGATATGTTTGCCGACTTAAAAAAAGTAAGAAAGCCATTACCTAAAACTATTATAGACTTGTAGAAAACCCGTTGTGCATTATGCATTAAAAGATAAATGCCACGCCTATTCTTATGATTTTAAAGTACTAAAAGTAGTATAGAGCACTATTTAAAAATTAAATTATGTTTTTCGGTATAAATTTTTTCTCATTTTTAATCGAAAATTATACAACGAGTTATAGAAAGTATAAATATAAAAACACAAAGCTTTATATTTGTTATTGTAATTTTTAACCTTTAATTTAAATTATACGTATGCCTGGATTTGAGTTGTTTAGCGATTTAGAACGAAAAGAAGTTAACGATGTTTTAGATAATGGTGTTTTAATGCGCTATGGTTTTGATGGTATGCGAAAAGGCCATTGGAAAGCTAAAGAATTAGAAGCAGAATTATCAAAAACATTTAGCACCAATCACGTTCAGTTAGTGTCTAGTGGTACAGCAGCAGTATCTGTGGCATTAGCTTCTGCTGGTGTTGGTGCTGGTGATGAGGTTATTATGCCAACATTTACATTTGTAGCAAGTTTTGAAGCTATTATGATGTTGGGTGCCATACCTATTTTAGTAGATATTGACGACACTTTAACGCTAGACCCTAAAGCAGTTGAAGCAGCAATAACTCCCAAAACAAAAGCTGTAATGATTGTGCAAATGTGTGGTAGTATGGGGCATATGGATGCTTTACGCACTATTTGTAATAATCATAAGCTCATATTTGTAGAAGACGCTTGCCAAGCTATTGGTGGTAGTTATAAAGGTAAATTATTAGGAAGTATTGCTGATGTTGGTTGTTTTTCATTCGATTTTGTAAAAACTATAACTTGTGGTGAAGGTGGTGCTGTTATTACAAATAACAAAGATTATTACTTAAATGCAGATCATTATAGCGATCATGGTCACGATCATATTGGTAATGATAGAGGAGCAGAATCACATCCGTTTTTAGGTTATAATTTTAGAATATCGGAGTTGAATGCTGCGGTAGGTTTGGCTCAGGCAAGACGATTACCAGAATTTATAGCACTACAAAAACAAAATTACACCATTTTAAGAAACGCATTAGAAGTCTTACCAGAAGTACAATTTAGAACTGTGCCAGATGGTGGTGAAGAAAGTTATGCGTTTTTAAATTTCTTTCTGCCAGATTTAGAGACGTCTCGAAACGTATCTAAAGCGTTTAAAGAAAATGGAATTGATGTTTGTTGGAATTATTTTGATAATAACTGGCATTACATACGCGAATGGCACCATTTAAAAGAAGCCAAATCTCTTTATCCTATTTCACCCGAAATTAAAGCGGCATTAACAACACTTAAAACAAAAGACTTTTCGCAGTCAGATTATTTTATTGGACGTAATATATCTTGTTTAATAAAACTTTCTTGGACAGCAGATGACGTTAAGCTTCGTGCTAGTAAAATGGTAGAGTGTATTAAAAAAATGCGTTAAAGTGTCGTTAAAACCTTATCTGTATTGTTCTTGTATAGGCTTATAATGCTAGTGTTAGTATATTAGTTTTTTAGATTTACAAAAAAACTATCTATGAAATTAAATTACATTACTCTTGTTGTTTTATGTATCTCTTTTCAGTTGTCTATAGCACAACAAATGCCAATTGACTTTTCTGACGGAACAGATAATTTTACCGCCTTTGATAATAGTAGTTTTTCTTTTAATACAAATCCTGACGATACTAATGACCCAGTCGGTCAATTTTTTAATGATGGTAGTATAGCTTGGCAAGGTTTTTATGTAGATTTAAATCAGGCAGTAAATTTATCTTCAGCGCAAACAATTACGTTATCGTTTTATTCTTTTGATCCTAATACACATAATGTTATGGTGAAATTAGAAAACGGTACTAATGCCAACGTAGAAGTTGTACAAAGTACTTCTGGTTCTGGCTGGTCTAACGACTTAACTTTTAATTTTGCAAACGCTACTTTTAGTGGTACTAATACAGCAGTTAATGCCACAGGGACTTATACAAGATTAGTTATTTTTGTAGATGGTGGCCAAACCATACCTGGTACTTATTTAATAGATGATATTGATGATGGCAGTGAGCCTACAGATCCGCACCAATTAGATGTTATATATACCGATTTAGTTTGGGCAGATGAGTTTGATACCAATGGTGCTATTGATGGTAACAATTGGTTTCACCAAACGCAATTGCCTGGCACTGGTAGTTGGTTTAATGGTGAGGTACAACATTACACAGACCGTATAGAAAATTCTTCTGTAGATAACGGGTTTTTAAATATTACCGCTATAAAAGAACCGTTTACGGACCAAGGGCAAACGAAACAGTATACTTCTGCAAGACTTAATTCTAAATTTGCGTTTACTTATGGGCGTGTTGATGTGCGTGCAAAACTACCTTTTGGTGATGGTACATGGCCTGCAATTTGGACACTAGGTAAAAATATAAATGAAGATGGTGCTTATTGGGATAACCAAGGTTTTGGTACAACAAGTTGGCCTGCTTGTGGTGAAATAGATATTATGGAGCATGGCCTAGGAGCCATAAACCACGTAAGCAGCGCAATACACACTCCGTCTAGCTTTGGTGCAACTATTAATTACCAAGCTTTTGTTTTAAATGATGTTGCCAATGATTTTCATGTGTACTCTGTTAACTGGTCACCTAATAAGATTACATTTTTAATTGATGGTGTTGGTTTTTACAGCTACAACCCAGTTTTAAAAGATAGTAATACATGGCCATTTTTTGAAGATCAGTACATAATTTTAAATATTGCAATGGGTGGTATATCTGGCGCTATAGATCCTAATTTTACAGAAAGCAGCATGGATATTGATTATGTAAGGGTTTTTCAAAACACAAATTTAAGTGTTAACGATGAGGCTAAAAATCTGTTTAGTGTTTATCCAAATCCAACGTCAAACCTAATTACAATAAGCACGACTAAACCAATAGGTCGTTTAGAGCTATACAATACTTTAGGACAATTAGTGCTAGAAAAAGACGGCAACACTAGAGCATTGCATATTGAAGCATTACAAACAGGTATTTATAGTCTTAAAATATACTCAGAAAATGCAGTGGTAACAAAGCGTGTTATTAAAAACTAATTAATAGTTTATATATTCTACAATTTCTAGTCCGTAACCAATCATACCAACACGTTTGGTTTGTAGACTATTAGACATTAATTTAAGCTTGCTTACTTTAAGGTCGTGTAGTATTTGCGCACCAATACCAAAGTCTTTACTATCCATACCAATACTTGGTGCTTTTACCAAAGTACCATCAATTTGGTGTTCTTTTAGCACGTTAAGTCTGGCTAATAAATTAATAGATTCTGCTTGTTGGTTTATAAATATAATAGCGCCTTTACCTTCTGTATTAATTACGTTAAACATATCGTCTAACTTTTGGTCTGCGTTATTAGTTAAAGTACCTAGTATATCATTATTAACTAAAGAAGAGTTAACACGGGTTACAATAGGTTCATCAGATTTCCAAGATCCTTTTGTTAAAGCAATATGTATTTGGTTATTTGTTGTTTGTAAATAAGCTCTAAGTCTAAATTTACCAAAGCGTGTTTCTATATCAAAATCTTCTTTCTTTTCTATTAAAGAGTCATGCTCCATACGGTAAGCAACTAAATCTTCAATAGAAACGATTTTTAAATCAAATTTCTTTGCTACTTTAAGTAATTGAGGTAACCTAGCCATTGTACCATCTTCGTTCATTATTTCTACAATAACTCCAGCGGGTTCAAAACCTGCAAGCCTTGCAAAATCAATAGCTGCTTCTGTGTGGCCTGTTCGTCTTAAAACACCACCTTCTTTAGCTACTAACGGAAAAATATGACCTGGTCTAGCCAACTCAAAACCTTTAGTGTCTTTATTAACTAATGCTTGAACAGTTTTAGACCTATCACTAGCAGATATACCCGTACTTACACCATTACCTCTTAAATCTACAGATACTGTAAATGCAGTTTCCATAGGGTCGGTATTATTTCTTACCATCATGCTAAGTTCTAATTCTTCACAACGGTGTTCTGTAAGCGGTGTACAAATTAAGCCACGACCATGGGTCGCCATAAAGTTTATCATTTCTGGAGTTGCCTTTTCGGCAGCAGCTAAAAAATCACCTTCGTTTTCTCTATTTTCATCATCAACAACAATTATCATTTTACCAAGACGAATATCTTCTATAGCTTCTTCAATGGTATTTAGGCTTGTTTTTGATGTGGTAGTTTGCGTGGTCATAGTACAATTTTAATTCTGCAAAGATACTGCTTATTTTATATTCTCTAAGCAAGTCTGGTAGAAGTCTTGCGCCATTTTATTTCTTAAAATTATGTATTTAAAGGGATAGAGTGGAAGCGTTATTATTAAAATTAACGGATTAATACGTTTGCCTTTTTGGTTAATACTCTTATAAAACTTAGAATAAACAACAGCATCTACTACAATATAAATCGCAAAAAAGATGAAAGCAACAGCACTTAAACTTAATAAGGTGTTTGCTATTTGTTCTAATTTGTTGTTTTTTAATACAAAATATAAAGCCAATAGAATAGTACCAATACAATAGCTAATAAGACTCGTTTTAGAATAATCTTTATAATCTTTATGTATGGCTTTAGCTTTTATAAGTTTTTTTGGTATTTCTAAGCCTTTTTCTTGTAAACCTTCTAGTGTAATAGTTCTATTTAATAAATTATGTAATGCTATTTCTTTAGGTTTCTTATCTAAGTCGTAAGCATCTTGTTTCTTTATAATGGCAACGAGTTCTTCAACTTCATATTTTTTATAATAATTATAAGATTTAGTATCAGTTTCAGAAAGTTGAAACTTACTCTTTACCGTAAATAGACGTTTTATAGGTACAATAATTGCATCAAACTCAAATACGCCTTTATCGTTAGTAGCTCTAGTTGTTAAATATATACTTAGCGGAAACATAACAGCAGTAGATAGCCAAGCACCCAATATGGGACTAAAACTTCCTTTTTCTGCGCTATTTCTTGCAAAAATACCGAAGAAATGATAGGTTAGAAATAACACTACAGCAATAATTATTGGTAAACCCAAACCTCCTTTTCGTATTAATGCGCCCAGTGGTGCACCAACAAAGAAAAGTACAACACAAGAAAAAGCTAGTATAAATTTATCGTGAAGCGCAATTACATGCTTATTTATGTTGATATTTTTTACTGAAAAATTCTTTTTATTAGATTCTAATATTTGGTTTGTACTGTTTGAAGAATTAAGTGCTAGATTTAGTATCTGTATTTTAACCGAATTATCAAAAAGTGTTAGTACATTATCAGTATGTTTTTTGTCTGTAGCTGTCGTGTCTATACTTAAGCCTAAAGCTTTATATGTACTTCTGTTATATAGGGTAGAAGCTAAGTTTTCATATTCATTCCCTCTCTTTATAAGTAGACTATCTATGGCATAATTTAATTGCTTAACAGTAAGCATAGACGCTTTGTTAGAGCTGTTTTTTTCGTCTAAATCATCTGAGCTTAAAGTTTCTAAATCTACGTTAATAATATAGCTATCAAAAGAACTGCCAGCATGTGGTTTGTTTACCTCGTCTCGCCTGTCCTTGCTTAAAATTTCTTCGTAGCGGTTACCATTTATTAATTCTAGTTGTAATACATTAGAATTTGGTGTGCTTTTTAGTTCCCCTTTTTCAGATATTATAGTTTTAAAGTTACCATTTCTGGTAGATTTTTCGTGTATAACTACAGTCTCTAAAAATTGTCCTCTATCGCCTGTTTTTTTATCAACTTTAATATTAATATTTCCAATCTCATTAAATTGGCCTTCAGCTATAGCTAGTGCTGGTTTTACTTTGGCTATATTTTTTCTAAGATTATAAAAATTATATTCTCCCCAAGGTATTACGTTATTCGCAAAAAAGAAACAACCAACACCGAGTGCTACAATAAAGACACTAAGACTTCTCATGGCACGTTGCAGTGAGATACCAGTTGACTTCATAGCAGCGAATTCATAATTTTCGGCAAAATTACCAAAAACCATAATAGAAGATAAAAGTACGGTAAGTGGTACTACCAAAGGAATAAGCTTTGGCATGTAGTAAAGTATAAACTTTGCGGTTACAGATACATCCAAGTCTTTACCTGCAAGTTCTGCGATATAAAGCCAAACCCCTTGTAAAACAAAGATGAACATGAATATAATAAAGACGCTAAAAAACGTCCTTAAGAAGGTGATAAGTATGTACCTATCTAATATTTTCATGTGTTTATTCTTAAAGTTTCTGAATGGTCACAAAAAATTAGCTTTGCAAGCGGTGCTCAATTTGAGTTCACAAAACCGATATTTTATTAAACCTTAATCTATTTTATTGATAAAGTAATCACTGTATTTACTTTCGTCAAATGTAAATAAGGTTTTTGAAATAGGCTCATCAGTTTTAAAAGAATTAACGGTTAATGTTGTTTTTGTACCGTCTTGCCCAACTTCTATTAAGTTATAAATGTGTTTTGTTGTTGCATCAATGCCTAAAAGAATGTATTTCATCTCTGCATTTACATCTATTGGATTTAATTTTACATACTGTATTTTTCTGCCTTTTACAGTTTGTATAATATCCATTTTGTAAGTATAACCATCCTCATAAAAAGAAAGCATTTGGCTTGGGGTTATAGTACCTTCATTTTGTGAATTATCAGTAGAAATTGTAACTTCTTCATCTTCCGGGCTAATAGTATAAAGAGTTGTGCCGTTAAAAATGCGTGTTAGACCTAAGATATTTAGTTTGTATTTTTCACCTTCAATAACAACATCTCCACGTGTTTCTTGGTTTATGTTTTCATTTATATTGTTTAATTCGTATTTAAAATCTAAGCTAATATTCTTATAGCTTTTAATTTTTTTACTTACGTCTTTAAGTAATAAGTCTGCTTTAGCATCATTTTGTGCAAAGCCAATAAATCCTACTGCCAAAAATACTAGTGTAATTAATTTGTTCATTTTATATATTTTCTAATACTTATTTTACTGTTTCTCGTTTTCTAATAATTGGTCTAAAGAAAGTAAGTCTGGTACTAAAACTTGCCTCGCTTTACTGCCTTCAAAATTACCAACAATACCTGCAGCCTCTAACTGATCTATAATTCTACCAGCTCTATTGTAACCTAATTTTAATTTTCTTTGCAATAATGATGCAGAGCCTTGTTGTGCTGTTACAATAATTTCTGCAGCATCTCTAAATAATTTATCTCTGTCTGCAATATCTATATCAACATTTGTGCCACCCTCTTCGCCAACATACTCAGGCAGTAGGTGTGCATCTGGATACGCTTTTTGAGAACCAATAAATTCGGTTATTTTTTCTACTTCGGGCGTGTCAACAAACGCACATTGTATTCTAATTAAATCGTTGCCTTGTGTATAAAGCATATCTCCGCGACCTATTAATTGGTCTGCACCAGAGCCGTCTAAAATGGTACGCGAATCTATTTTACTTGTTACTCTAAAGGCAATGCGCGCTGGGAAATTAGCTTTAATTATCCCGGTAATTACATTTACAGAAGGCCGTTGCGTTGCAATAATTAAGTGAATACCAATGGCTCTTGCAAGCTGTGCTAAACGTGCTATTGGTGTTTCTACTTCTTTACCAGCCGTCATTATTAAATCTGCAAATTCATCTACAACCAAAACAATGTATGGCAAAAAAGTATGACCATCATTTGGGTTTAACTTTCGTGCTCTAAATTTTGTGTTGTATTCTGCAATATTTCTACAAAAAGCATTTTTCAGCATTTCGTATCGGTTGTCCATTTCTATACAAAGCGAATTAAGCGTATTAATCACTTTAGTATTATCTGTAATTATAGCATCTTCACTGTCTGGAAGTTTTGCCAAATAATGACGCTCAATTTTATTAAAAAGTGTCAGTTCTACTTTTTTAGGGTCTACCAATACAAATTTAACTTCAGCAGGATGCTTCTTATAAAGTAAAGATGTTAAAACAGCATTTAACCCAACAGATTTTCCTTGTCCTGTTGCACCAGCCATAAGTAAGTGCGGCATTTTTGCTAAATCTACAACTAAGGTTTCATTACTAATAGTTTTACCTAGTGCTATAGGTAATTCCATTTTTGATTGCTGAAATTTTTGCGATGCAATTACGGAACGCATAGATACGATTGTCGAGTTTTTATTTGGCACCTCTATACCAATAGTACCTTTTCCTGGTATTGGCGCTATAATTCTAATACCTAAAGCAGAAAGTGATAATGCAATATCGTCTTCTAGGTTTTTTATTTTTGAAATTCTAATACCTGCTTCGGGTACAATTTCATATAATGTCACCGTTGGTCCTATAGTGGCTTTAATGCTACTAATACCTATTTTGTAGTTATTTAGTGTTTCTACAATTCGGTTTTTGTTTTCTTCAAGTTCTTCCTGATCGATAGAAATACCTTCGTTATCATATTTTTTAAGTAAATCTAGCGTAGGAAATTGAAATTTACCTAACTCTAACGTCGGGTCAAATTGACCAAAATCGGCTACTAATTTATCAGATAGGTTATCTGTTTCAGATTTTTCTTCTTTAGTGGTTTCAACTTGTATCTCTAATTCTGGCTCTTCAATGGTTTCTTCTATAGTTTCTTCAACAGGCTTTTTTGCCACTTCCATTGTAAGCTCGTCTTTCTTTTTTTCGGGTTTAGAATGCTTTGTTATGGTTGGTTCTAAATTATCAAGCGGAATCTCAAAAGCAGATTTAATGGCTTCTGCTTCTTCTGTTAAACTATTATCTATAACAACGGTTTGGTTGCTTTCTATAGTTTCGGTAGTGCTAATTTCGTTTTCTATATTGCGTTTTGCACTTTTAAAAAGCGAAACAATGGTATCACCTGTAACTTTAAATCTAATGGCTAAATAGGTGATGAGTCCAAAAAGTAAAAGTAAAGCTGTACCAATTTTACCAATATAATCTTGAAAGTAATGGTTCATTTCATAACCAATAGTACCACCTAAAAGATCGTATTTGTGTGTAAAGAATCCAAAAAATATAGAAAGCCAAATAACAATTAGTGTTCCCCAAATCCAATGTTTACGTAATTTATCTTTCTTTAAATTTAAGGTAGTATACACACCCGAAAGGAATATTAATCCTGAAAAAATAAAAGATGGCACACCAAAGCCTTTGGTAATAAATATTGCGCTTACCCAAGCACCTGCTTGGCTTGCCCAGTTTTTGTAAGCCTCTGTACGGTCAGGAAAAGTGCTAAGTACACTTTGGTCTTCTTTACCAGTAAAAATATAAGACAGAAAAGAAATAAATAGAAGCACACCAAGAATAATCAACAAACTTCCAAAAATAAGTTTTTGTTGGTTTGTAAGTTCTATAGTCGGTTTCTTAAAAGCAATCTTCGCCTTCGTTTTTTCTTTAGCTTTAGTGGTTGTCTTCTTTTTTGTTGTCTTTTTTGCCATTTTATATTGAATTTACCTGTACTGAATTTATTTCAGTGCTCAGGTAACTGAGTTTATCGTATCTGTGATTTATATATTATTTGTATGCTTAATCACAAACAAATACTATTAAAAATTAACGTTAAACAAAAATACAAATATGTAACGTTTATCCTATTGGTTTTGGTATTAAACCAGTTTTGGTAAATAAATAATGCCAGCAATAATTGTAGCTATTATAGACGCTATAAAAACGGCTCCTGCAGCCACGTCTTTTATTAAGCCAATTTTAGGATGATGTTCTGGGTGAATAAAATCTGCAATACATTCAATAGCTGTATTAATACCTTCTATACTCATTACCAAACCAATCATAGCAATTTGTAGCATCCACTCGGTAGCAGAGATGTTAAAATAAAACCCAGCTATGGTCACTGCAATAGCGATACATAGCTGAATTTTTATACTTGCTTCAGTTTTAATAAGAATGAGCATGCCTTTAAAAGCATAGCCAACACTTTTTAATCTGTTAATAATAAAAGGTTCGTTTTTTTGCATAGTTATTAAACCAAACTAGCTAAAGCACTTTCGTAATTAGGCTCGTCTGCAATTTCAGAAACTTGTTCTGTATGTAAAACAGTACCATCTGCATCAATAACTATAATGCAACGCGATAAAAGCGATTCAAAAGCACCAGACTTAAACGTTAATCCGTAGTCATTACCAAACTTGCCTGTTTTGTAATCAGATAAACTTACCACGTTTTCTATGCCTTCTGCACCACAAAATCTTGCCATAGCAAATGGTAAATCTTTAGAGATACATAATACTTTTGTGTTTTGTAAAGCACTTGCTTTTTCGTTAAATGTTCTTATAGATTGCGCACATGTGCCAGTATCTACACTCGGAAAAACGTTTAAAACCAACTTGTGGTCCTTATAATTTTCTAGAGATACATCTGCTAAATCGGTACCTGTTAGTTTAAAATTTGGTGCTTTACTACCCGCTTTTGGTAAATTACCTATTGTTTCTACAGGTGTGCCACCTAATGTTACGTTTGCCATTTTATATTTTTTTTTAGTTGGAATAAAATTAAATATAAATAGGTGAATGATTACTAAATAAATGATAATGTTTTAAGAATTATAAGGTCTTTAATTAAATTTGAAATATTTAAGTCTGTAAGTATTTTTGTATTTTTTTAACATTTAATCGAAGTAATTTACTTTTAGTGTAATTTATTTATTGAAAGTCTTATAAAAAATTAACTTCGACTTCCTAAGTACTTTTAGTATCAAATAAAAATTAATAAAGACGTATATCCCTATAAGTCTTTATATTAAGGTGTTGTTTATATGAAATTTGGATTAAATGAATCTAAGATACTCCGTCATCTTTTTATTGCGGTTGCTGTCTTATTACTAGGGAATCTTTTTGCAATTTATTTACGCTTTAATACTGCAGGTGCTGAAGATAAAATTACAAGGCTACTTATTAAGTTGTTTGACTTTAATTTAGAAGCCAATTTACCAACTTATTTTTCTTCATTAATGTTACTTGCTGATGCTATTTTATTGGCTCTAATAGGAAGTAGATACAAAGCAACAGGTAAGAAGTTTTGGCATTGGTATGGCTTGGCATTTATTTTTGTCTTTTTATCACTAGATGAAATGATACAGATCCATGAACAGTTAAGAGCACCTATGGAAGCTTTGTTTAGTACCACTGGTATTTTATATTTTGCATGGTTTATACCGTATATAATCATTACAATTTTTATTGGTATTGCCTATTTTAAGTTTATGATGCGTTTGCCAAAGCATGTTTTAAAACTTTTTATCATTGCAGGTATTCTTTATATATTTGGTGCAGTAGTAATGGAAGCTATAAGTGGTATGCATGCAGAAATATATGGTGAATCTACATTAGCGTATGCTTTAATGTATAGTTTTGAAGAGACCTTAGAAATGTCTGGTGCTATTGTGTTTTTCTACGCCTTATTAAGTTATATCACAAACGGCTTTAATAACTTTAAATTAATATTTAAATCACCAGAGTTTAATACTGATGCTTAATTAAGTAATTAGCTAAAAAAAACAAGCCTTTAATTTTTATTAAGGGCTTGTTTGTGTTTACTAAACACATAAAGTAATTAACGCAATTCAGCACCAAGTTTACTCTCAAAATTAGCTTGTAGCTTAGACATTATCTTGTCTATTTGCTTGTCGTTTAGTGTTTTGTTTTCATCTTGTAATGTAAAACTTACCGCATAACTCTTTTTGCCTTCAGGTAAGTTGTTACCTTCATATACATCAAAAAGATTTACGTTTTTAAGCAATTGTTTTTCGGTTTGTTTAGCTATATTATTTATATCTTCAAAAGTGACACTGTTATCTAATAGCAACGCAAAATCTCTACGTACTTCTGGATATTTGGGTATGGCACTAAATTTTATTTTGTTGTGTTGTGCCATTTCTAGTACATTGTCCCAATTAAAATCAGCAAACAATACATTTTGAGAAATTCCAAAGTGCTTTAAAACCGATTTTTTAACCAAGCCAAAATCAACAAGCGGTTTTTTGCCAACAGATAGCGTAAGACCTTCGCTTAAAATAGCGGCTTTGGTAGGTGCAGATCTTAAGCGGTTTAGTCCTAAACGTTCTAGAAGTGTTTCAATACTTCCTTTTAAGTAAAAGAAATCGCTTGGTGTGGTTGCAGAATTCCAACGTTCTTGTGTTTTATTCCCAGTAACAAATAAAGATAAATGTTTGTGTTCTTCTCTGTTATCTTCATATTGATGGTAGGTTTTACCAAATTCAAATAACTTTAAATCTTCACGTCTTCTATTTATATTGTGTGCTACGGCTTCTAACCCAGAAAACAACAACGATTGGCGCATAACTTCCAAATCGCTACTTAACGGATTTAACATTGTTACGTTGTGCTCTACCTTTAAATCGTCACTTAGCTCTATATATTTAGGCGATGTAAGTGAGTTGGCCATAATCTCAAAAAAACCTTGTGAGGCCAATTGATTTCCTATAATATTTTGCAGTTTATAATCTTCAAACCGCGATGAGTTAGAAATAGAAGCATTTAACTTTGTGGTGGTTGCTATATTGTTATAACCATAAACACGCAATACTTCTTCAATAATATCGGCCTCGCGCTGTACATCATTTCTATAGGCTGGTACTGTTAAACCTAAACCTGTTTCTGTAACGTTATTAACTTTAATATCTAAAGACGTTAAAATACTTTTTATGGTTTCTTTCGGTATTTCTTCTCCAATTAACTTTTTTGCATTCTCAAAACTTAATCTAACCTCAAAGTCTTTTATTTTTTTAGGGTAAGCATCAACAACATCGCTAGTAACTTCACCACCTGCAATTTCTGTAATAAGTAAAGCAGCACGTTTTAATGCATATTCTGTAATGCTTGGGTCAATACCTCTTTCAAATCTAAAAGATGCATCTGTATTTAAGGCATGGCGTTTTGCAGTTTTACGAATGCTAACTGGGTTAAAATACGCACTCTCTAAGAAAATATTCACGGTGTTTTCTGTTACACCAGAGTCTATACCACCAAACACACCAGCAATACACATGGGTTTTTCAGCATCACAAATCATTAAATCATCCTCGTGTAACTCGCGTACAACACCATCTAAAGTGGTGAATTTTGTACCTGCTTTACATGTTTTTACTTCAATTTTATTACTAGAAATCTTACTAGCATCAAAGGCGTGTAAGGGTTGCCCTAATTCGTGTAATACATAATTTGTAGCATCAACTATATTATTAATAGGTGCTAAGCCTATAGATTTTAAGCGGTGTTGCAACCAATCTGGTGATGCTTTAACCTTAACACCAGATATTGTTACACCACAATACCGTGGGCAACGTTCATTATCTTGCACATCGACATCAATTTTTAGAGATCTTGCATCTACATGGTAAGCACTAACAGAAGGTGTAATTAGCTCTAAACCAATTTCTTGTTGTAGTAAGCCTGCTTTAAGGTCGCGTGCAACACCATAATGGCTCATAGCATCTGCACGGTTTGGTGTTAAGCCAATTTCAAAAACCAAATCATTTTCAACATTAAAAATGGTTGCTGCAGCAGTACCAACAACAAGTGTGTTGTCTAAAACCATAATGCCGTCATGAGATTCACCAAGGCCTAATTCATCCTCAGCGCATATCATACCATGGCTTTCTTTACCACGTATTTTTCCTTTTTTTATTTTCCAAGGCTCACCGTTAGCAGCGTAAAGTGTGGTGCCAATTGTAGCCACTGGTACTTTCTGTCCGGCAGCCACATTTGGTGCGCCACAAACAATTTGTACTGGCGCATCTGCACCTATGTTTACAGTTGTTACTTTTAAGCGGTCTGCATTTGGGTGTTGCTCGCAGGTTAAAACCTCGCCTACAACAATACCTTCTAATCCGCCTTTTACAGATTGGTAGGTATCAATACCTTCTATTTCTAAACCAAGATCGGTTAACAATTCGCCAGTTTTCTCAGCGGTCCAATCTATCTTTATAAACTGTTTAAGCCAGTTGTATGAAATCTTCATAGTCTCTTTTAATGAAGCCACAAAGATAATAATACTTCATTTGGAATAAAGTGAGAAGCCATAAATTTTAAAATAGATTTTTAACTTGTAATTTTTAAGTTTATAAACGACCAATATATTTCTTTAGGTTGCTTCATAAAAATGAGACTTAGTATGTTGTTTAATTCGCTTTTCAATACTATTTTTTGCTTTTAATGACGAATATACCACTCGAATTGACGAATTTTGAAATCTAATAAAATTACAAATGGTAAGATATATATTAATAGTGTTTTTAGCGCTCATAACTTTTTCATGTGCTAAAGACGTAAAACAACAACAGCTTAAAAACGGAACTTATAGAGCTGTTTTAATGGTGCAAGATGCTGAAGAGTTACCCTTTGTTTTTGAAGTAACCTCACCTAATACATTAAAAATATATAATGCCGATGAAGTTATAGATGTTGACGAGATTACGTATCGTAACGACTCTGTTTTTATAAAAACACCAGTATTTGAAGGTTTTATAGCAGCTACTTTTAAAGGAGACAACCTTAGTGGTCATTTTATCAAAGCAGGTTTAGATAGGGTAGTGCCATTTTTAGCAGAATTTGAGAACAGTAATCGATTTGTGGTTAAAAACAAAGCTGAAAAAGATATTACAGGCACTTGGGAAACTGTTTTTAGTAAAGGTGTTGAAGGTGATGAATATAGTGCCAAAGGTATTTTTAAACAAGATGGTACCAAAGTAACAGGGACGTTTACAACTACAACTGGCGATTACAGGTATTTAGAAGGTGTTATAGATGGTGACCAATTAAAGCTTTCTACCTTTGATGGTGCACATGCCTTTTTGTTTACGGCAAAAGTGACCGACTCTGCCTTAGAAGGGAAATTTTATTCTGGTAACCATTGGAAAGAGCCTTTTGTGGCAAAAAGAAACGCGACTTACCAATTGCCAAGCGCCAACGATTTAACATTTTTAAAAGAGGGTTACGATAGTTTAGAATTTTCTTTCCCAGATGAAAACGGAAACATAGTATCACTCAACGACGACCGCTTTAAAAACAAAGTGGTTATTGTACAAATTATGGGTACTTGGTGTCCCAACTGTTTAGATGAGAGTAAATATTATACTAAATTTTACGATGCACAAAAAGACCAAGATATTGAAATTGTCGCTCTAGCCTTTGAGTATGCTAAAACCGAAGCGAAGGCGTTTAGTGGTATTGCACGTTTGCGCAACAGACTTAACATTAATTATCCAATTCTGTTAGCGCAATATGGTACAGATAATAAAGTAAAAGCACAAGAGAAATTACCAATGCTAAACCATGTTTTATCGTACCCAACGTCTATTTTTATAGATAAAACTGGTAAAGTACGTAAAATTCATACCGGTTTTAATGGACCAGCTACAGGTAAAAAGTATATTGAATTTAAGTCTGAATTTGAGGCGTTTACGAGTATGCTTTTATCGGAATAAATGGGTTTGCTTAACTTATCGATATAAGTCCGTTTTAATGACTTAAATCAGACGTTAAGCAAATTTAGGTTTTAAAAATTAAAATTACTCAATATCAGGTGGTTAGATGTAAAATATTATTAACAAGTTTGTCAGTCTAATTACTTCAAAACTCAATATCCTAAATCTTTAAACAAACTATCAGAAGCTTTTAAGTATCTTGGTTTAGCGCGTTATTTTGTCCATTATCTAGAGACATAAAGTTTTTTTAATAGGCATCCTTAAAATTTAAATTTAAGCATTCTTTAACTGGGTTTAGAATCTTAAGAAGACGTTAATTAACAGTATACAAAAGTTCTTTAACAACTTCATAACAGCAATAATGCTTTTATGCGCGTATATTGTATTAATAGTAGTTAATTTTTGCTGGTTTTAATTAGCAAAAATGTTTAGTTATGTTGTGAAAAGGTCTAGTTCTTGTTGGTACTAGGCCTTTTTTTTTGTTTATGGATTGCAAAAATCGCAATACATTGGGGTTTCTGTGGTTTTGTTGTTTGGGTATAATTTTTCTTTGGTTGTTTTGCATTTAAGGCAGCTGTAAATTAAGCTAAGTGTAGATTGTGTGGGCATATTACAAAGATCGCATGGTAAGCCTTTTTTTAAATCTGTAACACCAAAGCCAGGTGTATTGCAAGTTGGGCAATAGGTTTTAATTTTAACCACTAGTTTTTTTGTAGCAGCTTCAATAACATCCATTCTCATAGGGTTGTGCATGGCACGCATATCGGTTTCAGCAAAAACAGTTTTGTGTTTTTTTATTAAATACTGAAATGCTTCTTTTAAAGCTTTAATGCTGCTAATACCTTTAATTTGGTGCTGTGTATCTGTTTCTGATTTTTTTAAAATAAGCGCATGCGACGGAAACTTTACCAGCTCAGCAAATTCGAGCAAGTCTTTTTCGTTTTTTATAGCTCTACCATTAAAGTTAGTTTTGGTACTGAGTTCTCTAACGCTAATTTCTAGATCATTTTTTTTATCTATAAAAATCAAAAATTCATCGTCTGCACTAGCAAAAAATAGAGTAGGGTGTGCTCCAAATGAGCCTTCGCTTGCAATACCTAAATCGCAATTGTTAAGTTCCATGGCTTTTAGACATTTTAATCTGGCTGTACTTATAGGGTCTTGCTCACGTTTTATGTCACCAGAAAATGTACCTAAAAGGTCCGTATCAAAACTAGTGTTTGTAAAACATGTTACACCAAGTGCTGCTTCTAAAAGTGGAGCAATAACCTGTTCTTTTTTGTGTTTTGTGGCAATAATGAGGCGTCTTCCTGTAAACATAGTGCTAGCTTATGTAATTCCAGATATTTCTATATTTACTCATCTGTCTATAAGTTTCAAGAATTACGCTATGCTCTGGTAAAATTAAACGCGGATCTACTTTTAAAACGGCTTTGGCATGGTATCGAGCAGATTGTAAGATATCTTTATCCTTTACAATATCTGCAATTTTTAGGTTTAAAATTCCGCTTTGTTGCGTGCCCATTATATCTCCAGGGCCTCGAAGTTTTAAGTCGACTTCGGCAATCTCAAAGCCATCACTACTGCGTACCATAGTTTCTAGTCGTGTTTTACTGTTTTGACTTAGTTTGTTGCCTGTCATTAAAATACAATAACTCTGTTCTGCACCACGACCAACACGTCCACGTAATTGGTGTAATTGCGATAAACCAAAGCGTTCTGCACTTTCTACAATCATTACAGAGGCATTTGGTACATTTACACCAACCTCTATAACGGTAGTTGCAACCATTATTTGGGTTTCGCCTTTTACAAAGCGTTGCATTTCGTAATCTTTATCGGCAGGTTTCATTTTGCCGTGTACAATAGAAATTTGATACTCTGGCATCGGAAATTCTCTAGATATACTTTCGTAGCCGTCCATTAAATCTTTATAATCCATTTTTTCATTTTCTTGAATTAAGGGATAGACGATGTAGATTTGTCGGCCTAGAGCAATTTCATCTTTCATAAATTTAAATACCTTAAGCCTATTATTGTCGTAACGGTGTACAGTTTTAATAGGTTTTCTTCCTGCGGGTAATTCGTCAATTACAGAGATGTCTAAATCACCGTAAACAGACATGGCTAACGTTCTCGGAATTGGTGTTGCAGTCATGACTAAAATATGAGGCGGAATGAAAGCTTTATCGACATCACTTTGCGACGATTGAGATGAGTTTGTGGTCTTGCCTTTCTTCCATAATTTTGAACGTTGTGCCACTCCAAATCGGTGTTGCTCGTCAATAATTGCGAGTCCTAAATTCTTAAATTTCACCTTGTCTTCAAGTAAGGCGTGTGTACCAACAAGTAACTGTAAATCGCCATTTTCAAGATTTTTATGAATCTCTCTTCGTTCTGAAGCTTTGCTTGAACCTGTTAATAGTGATATACTGATATTTAATGGTTTACATAATTCACTTAAACCTTGATAGTGTTGTACTGACAAAATAGCAGTCGGTGCTATAAGGCAGCATTGAAAACCATTGTCAAGTCCCATGAGTATTGACATAAAGGCAACTATGGTCTTGCCAGAGCCCACATCTCCTTGTAAAAGGCGATTCATCTGCGCATTACTACCTAAATCTTGACGTATTTCTTTTAAAACACGTTTCTGTGCATTGGTCAATTCAAACGGTAAATGGTCTTTAAAAAAGGAATTGAAATAGGTGCCTACTTTGGTAAAAGGAAAGCCTTTTATTTTAGATTTATGAATAAGATTTTTAAGAATTAATTGCAGCTGAATGTAAAATAATTCTTCAAATTTTAATCGGAATTGTGCCTTCGCTAAAAGCTCTGGAGTCTTCGGAAAATGAACGTTAAAAAGGGCGTCTGGTTTAGACATTAATTTTAATTCTTCTTTTACAGATTCTGATAAGGTTTCTACAAAGCGCCCATTGGTTTCTAAAAATAATTGTTGCATTATTTTGGTCAATACACGGTTTGTAACTCCTTTATTAGATAGTTTTTCTGTTGAAGGATATATGGCTTGCATAGAAGAGCGCAAGTTAGCTTCGTGTTCAGACTGTAGCTCTATTTCTGGGTGTGGCATACTATATTTGCCACTAAACCAGTTGGTTTTTCCAAAAATAACATAGGGCTGTCCTATTTTAAGGCTATCTCTAATCCATTTTTGTCCTCTAAACCACACGAGCTCCATCATGCCAGTGTCGTCTTTAAAGTCTGCCACTAAACGTTTACCTCGTTTTTGTGCAACTTCTTTAAAACTTGTAATAATGCCAATAATCTGTACCTCGGCATTGTTTCGCTGTAGTTCATTGATTTTGTAAAACTTAGTGCGATCTATGTAGCGATTTGGGAAAAGATTAATAAGGTCTTGGTAGGTGTGAATACCGAGTTCGGATCGTAATAAATCCGCTCTATTTGGGCCAACGCCTTTGAGATAGTCAATAGGAGTTTGTAATTTCACACTCATAAATGCGAAATTACCTATTTCTTGTGAGAAAAAGAATCTCTTTTTTATGTGATTTTGAGTTTTAAGTGCGTTTGATTATTAGTCCTTAAAACAAATAATATGTTGGACAGGTTTTTTGAAATTTGTAAGTTTTATTCAATTTATGATTAATAATAAATTAGAATTTATCTAAAAAAATCAATGACTTCATTATAAGCTTAGCTAGTCAACAGGTTTTTAATTCTTTCAAGCTAAAACTAATAGAGCATATCTTTCTGTAATACTAGCAGTATTTTAAGGGCTAAATTTAGTTAGTATAACTACATAGAAAGCCCTTGTAGATTTTTGTAAATAAGACAACAACTAATTACTAATTTTATAAGATGTTATCTTTAGTTTTTTTGTCTTTTTAGAAATCCTGTTACACGTCTCTATTTTAATTTTTTCACTAATGCAAGCAGTAGTGCTGTAATAAAAAATTACTGTGCGCCTTTTAGAACTAGTAGTGGTACACGACTTTCAAAATCGCCTTTATCTACACTGTGATCTAAAGTTACATCGCTCCATAATTTTTCAAAGAAACCACGCTGACGTCTAAAAACGCAAACCAAATCTGGCTCAACAACGTGTATGTATTCTAGCACACCCTGAAATAGGGTAGCGTTTTCTGAAGAATAATATTTTGAGGTTAATATGGCTAAATCTTTATCAAACATTAAATCTTCAGGTAAATACGAAGGTGTTTTTATTTGCAATAAAGTCATCTCTGCTTTTGCAGCAATTAATGTATGTTCTAACGGTATAAGTGCACCTTTAGTTTTTATAATACCAGATTTAATCGCTGTAAGTATAGTATTTATTGGTTTGTACTGGTAGTTTTCTGGTATAAGCAGTACTGGCATTTCGGTTTTCTTAACAATGCTTCCAGACAGGTTATCTAAGTAAAGTGTGTCATTAGGCTCTGGGGTGCGTGCAGATGCTATTATAAGATCTACATTAAAATCTGTGCAGAAGTTTCTAATATATTCAATAGTATCACCTTCAAAAAATCTAAAGTTAATTCCAACATTTTGCTTTTCAGCATGTGCCATAATTTCTTCTAAATGGTCTTCTTCGCTAATTTCGTTAAGCTGAATTCCGTAAATCATATCTGCTCCAACAACTTTTGCAAAATCGATAGCGTAAATTAATGTTGCTTTTTTTTCTCGTAAAGAGCTTATAGGTACTAGAAATGTTTTCATGCTTTATTGGTTTTTATGCTTAAGATTTGTGCAAAAGTACTGCTAAATCAATAAACCAAAATCACTAAACGGTCTTATTTCGTTAAAAGGCGCTGATTTTTAGGTGAGTGTCTCAGCGTGTTGTTTATATAATTTGATGTATTATTACTAAACAAAATATTTTAAAAACTTGCACTTTGGTGCTATTCTTGATTAGTTTTATCGCATGAAGAAATTTTTAATGCTTTTTTGTCTCTTTTCTGTAAGCCTCTCTTTTGCGCAACAGTTAGATTTTGTAGATTTTAAACGGGTTGAGTCGTTGGTAGTTTTTAATCAGTTTGCTGTAGATAGTACGGTTTATAATTCTTACGAGGTAGATTTTAAAATTAAAAGCGCAACAGATTCTATTTATTTAGATGCTGTTGGTATGCGTTTTAAGCATGTGGCTTTAAATAATACAGCGGTTAAGTATAAAAATGACGGCAAACATTTAATTATTTATAAGGACTTTAATTCTGGTGAGCTGCATACATTAAGTTTTGTCTTTTTTAGTGCGCCAAAAAAAGCGATGTATTTTTTAGGTTGGGAAAACGAAGGAAAAAACCAAATATGGACGCAAGGTCAAGGTAAATATACAAGTAATTGGTTGCCAAGTATAGATGATGTTAATGATAAAATAGAATTTGATTTAAGTTTTGTGGCTCCAAATGGTTATGAAGTTATTTCTAATGGCAAACTAATATCTAAGACCGAAAGTGCGCGCAGTACACTTTGGGAATATAATATGCAAAACCCAATGTCTAGCTATTTGGTAGCAGTTGTGGTTGGTAAGTATAACAAAAAAGTAGAGATTTCTACTAGTGGTATTCCGCTTAGTTATTACTATTACCCAGAAGATTCTTTAAAAGTTGAGCCAACGTATCGGTATTCTAAACAAATGTTCGATTTTCTAGAAGAAGAGATTGGTGTTATTTATCCGTGGCAAAACTATAAGCAAATTCCAGTTTATGATTTTTTGTATGCAGGTATGGAAAACACGAGTGCTACCATTTTTTCTGATGCTTTTGTAGTTGATGCTATTGGTTTTAACGATAAAAATTACGTTAATGTAAATGCGCACGAGTTAGCACATCAATGGTTTGGCAATTTAGTTACTGCAAAATCTAGCGAGCATCATTGGTTGCAAGAAGGTTTTGCAACGTATTACGCATTGCTTGCAGAGCGCCAAGTGTTTGGTTCGGATTATTTTTATTTTAAACTTTATGAATCTGCACAAGATTTAGGTAGGCAAGATATTGCTGGTGTTGGCACATCGCTTTTAAACCCTAAAGCGAGTAGTTTAACTTTTTATCAGCGTGGTGCTTGGGTGTTGCATGCTTTGCGCGATAAAGTTGGCGATGTGGTTTTTAAACAAGCAGTACAAAATTATTTAGAGAAGTATCAATTTAAGGTTGTAGAAACTGTAGATTTTATAAGTGAGGTAGAAACTTTAGCTGAACAGAATTTAGCCGATTTTGTTAATGTGTGGCTTGTTCAAAAAGAATTTCCTTTTGATGCTGCTGTGGGTGTGTTAAAAAAACAGTCTGAGCATATACAAGAATACATTATGGTAGATTGTGAAGCTAAAACATCTAAATGTGAGGAATATTTAAAGTATTACGTTTCAGATGAGGCAAAGGCTAAGCTTATTGCGCAAATGCCGCAATTGGTTGCCAAAACGGTATTTAATAATGGGTTAAAGGTGAGGCAAGCTATATCTGAGCATGTTACAAAAATACCTGTTAGTTTAAAACTTGATTATGAATCGCTTTTAGAAGATGAATCGTACATAACTATTGAAAATGCCTTATATAATCTATGGGTAAATTTTCCGTTAGAGCGCTCAAAATACTTGAGTAAAACAAAAAACGTTATTGGTTTTAATGATAAGAATGTGCGTTTGTTGTGGTTAGTTTTAAATTTAAACACACCAGAATATCAATCAGATAAAAAACAAGCTGTTTACAATGAACTTGTGAGTTACACTGGTGTGGCTTATAATGCCGATTTGCGAAGGTCTGCATTTGAGTATTTAGATGTTATAAAAGGTTGCGAAGAACAGTGTAAGTCTAATTTAGAAACTGCAAAATCGCATCACAACTGGAGATTGGTTAAGTTTGCAAAGCAATTAGCTGAAAAATTAGCACAAAACAAAGAATAATGCGAGCTTTAGTAATCTCAGGTGGCGGAAGTAAAGGTGCTTTTGCTGGTGGTGTAGCGCAATATCTTATGGAGCGCGAAAAGCGTGAGTACGATATGTTTTTAGGAACCTCTACAGGAAGTCTTTTAGTGCCGCATTTGGCTGTAAATGATATTTCTAAATTATACGATATTTTTACAAACGTACAGCAGCAAGATATATTTAGTGTGAGCCCTTTTGTGCAACGTCAAAAAGGTGATAGAGAATATGTGTCTATAGATTTTGTGAATTCGCTTTGGCAGTTTATAAAGCGCAAACGTACCTTTGGTGAGAGTAAAGCGCTTAGGCGAAAAATACGTAGAGATTTTACATTTGAAGAGTATCAAAAAATAAAAAGAGAAAAGAATGATGTTGTTGTAACGGTCTCTAATCTTTCTATGAATAGAGTAGAGTACAAGTCTATTAACGATTATAGTTACGAGGAGTTTTGTAATTGGATTTGGATATCTTGTAATTACATACCGTTTATGTCTTTAGCCAAAGTTAATGGTTATGAGTATGCAGATGGTGGTTTGGGCTGTGTAATACCTATTAGAGAGGCTATTTTAAGAGGTGCTACAGAGATTGATGCTGTGGTTTTAGAATCTGAAAGTTTAAACAAGCAAAAAGTACTTGGTAAGAATCCGTTTTCTTTAATGATAAATCTATTTGGGCATTTAATGGACCAAGTAGAGCGCAATGATATTGTCATAGGAAAACTTGCAGCAAAAAATAAAAACGTTAAGCTTAATTTGTATTACACACCAACAACACTAACCGAAAACTCACTTATTTTTAGTAAAAAACTTATGGAAAAATGGTGGGAACAAGGTTATAATCATGCAGAGTCAAAACACACTAAGACATAGTTTTACGGGTAGCGTATTTGTTTTGCGGGCGTTAATTACCACATTTCGCTAACTTCTTGCTTTATAAAAGAGAGTGCAGTACTGCTTGGTGATTGTGTATCCATAAGGTCTGTTAAAATTACTTCACGAAGCTTATTAGCTGTGTCTGTAGTTTCTAACATATTTGCTTTTCTTATGTGTTGAATTGTTGTGTTTTTAGCAGCAATAATAATGTCCCAACAGGCATCGCTTACATAAATTTGTTGTGATAAATTATGTTCAAATTCTTGTTGAATACTTGCTATAAGTAAACTTTCGTAATCTTCTTTATTCGAAGAGGTTGGTTGTACTCTTGTTAGTAGTTTTGTTGGTGTAATACGTTCTAAAAAAAGAGCCATACGTTCGTACGCTTGTAAACGTATTGGTAAGGCATCTTTCTTCATGTCTCGTTGTAGTAAATAGCGTCGTCTTCCGGCTTCATTTTCTATATGTTGTTTAAAAAAATAAAAGGCTAAAGCACCCACAATAATTGCTGGTAAAAGGCTAAAAAGTAACTCGGTAATTTTATCAATATTCATTATAGTTAATCTGTAATTATTTAATTCGTTTTTTGTGATCCGCCAAGATACTCACAATCCTTTAAATTCTGAAAACTTTTAAAACTAACTATTGTTTTTTCGTATCTAAAAGCTTGGCTAAAATCTTTTGTAAGATTGTGGTCATCAACATTCATTTCAACATCATTCATATTAAATTGGCATGGATGTTCGTAACCTGCAGCATGTGTAATTTCTATTAACTCTTTTCTAAAGGTTTTAAAATATTGTGCTAAACGTTCTGATTTAAGAGGTGCGTTAATGCCATTTTGCAACCATTTGCTTTGTGTTGCAATACCAGCAGGACAGCGATTGGTATGGCAAACTTGTGCTTGTATACAGCCAATACTCATCATTGCCTCGCGTGCTACATTAATACAATCTACACCCATAGCAAAAGCCATAGCTGCTTTAGCTGGGAAACCTAATTTACCACTACCAATAAATACAATGCGCTCTGTTAAGTTGCGCTTCTGAAATAATTTATAAATATCACTAAAACCATAAATCCATGGCAAAGACACATGGTCTGCAAAGCTTGGTGGTGCGGCGCCAGTTCCACCTTCGCCACCATCTATAGTAATAAAATCTGGCCCACGATTTTCGGTTTTCATAATATCAGCAAGCTCTTCCCATTGGTCTAGTTTGCCAATAGCAGCTTTTATACCAACAGGTAAACCTGTAGCTTCTGCTATAGCTTCTACAAAATCTATTAATTCTGGCACGTTAGAAAACGCTTTATGATTTGGTGGTGATAATACGTCTTTACCAATTTCTACACCTCTAATAGTGGCAATCTCTTTGGTGATTTTAGCACCAGGCAGCACGCCACCTTTACCTGGTTTTGCACCTTGAGATAATTTTACCTCAATAGCTCTAATAAAAGGGTTGTCTGTTACCAGTTTTACCATCTTTTCCATAGAAAAACCACCATCTTCTGCACGCACACCAAAATAACCAGTGCCAAAATGAAATACAACATCACCACCGTTACTATGGTATGGTGATAAACCACCTTCTCCAGTATTGTGATATGCGCCAGCAATTTTAACACCTTTGTTTAAAGATTCTATAGCTTTTGCAGATAAAGAGCCAAAACTCATTGCAGAGACATTAATAATTGATGCTGGTCTGTAAGGTCGTTTTCTATTGTTATGTGCTCCCATAACCTTTGCGCAAGGCACAAAAGAGATGTCTTTAGCCGTTGGGTGTTTGTCATCTACCTTATAAGGCATCATAGCATTATTAATAAAAATGTGCTGATGTGCATAAATATCTCTATCGGTGCCAAAACCTTCATAGTTGTTTTCCTTTTTTGCAGACGCATAAATCCATCCACGTTCTATACGGTTAAAAGGTAATTCTTCTCTGTTATTTGCAACAAAATATTGTCGCATTTCAGGTCCAATACTTTCTAGCCAATACCTAATGTGACCAACCACCGGAAAATTATGACTTATAGTATGGCTTCTTTGAAAAAAGATATCGCGTATAGCAATAATTACAACACAACTAGCAAGCCATTGCCACCATGTAATAGTGCTTAGAAATTCTATAATGGAAGTCATATAATTAATTGTTTAAATAATCTAAAGTAAGTTGCGTAAAGGCTTTTACACCTAATAGCATACCGCTTTCATCTATCATAAAATCTGGCGTATGATGCGGAAAAGCACCCTTAGAAGCGTCGTTTGGTGACATGCCACCTAAAAAGAAATAAATACCAGGAACGATTTCTTGAAAATAAGAAAAATCTTCACCACCAGTTGTCGCTTTCATAATTTGAACATTTTTTGCACCAGCAACATTTTGAAGCGATGGTAACATTTTATCTGTTAAATCAGGATCATTATAGGTTATTGAGGTTTGGTTTCTAAACGAAATCGTTGCTTCACCGCCATAAGCTTTGGCTATGGTTTCTGTCATCTCTGTCATACGACGCTCAATCATAGCGCGCATATTTGTATCTAACGTTCTTACAGTACCTATCATTTGAGCTGTTTCTGGTATGATGTTAAATCGGGTTCCAGCTGTTATTTTGCCAACGGTAATTACTGCGGCCTCATTTGTTAGTTTAGCTTCTCTACTAATGATTGTTTGTAAGCCATCTATAATTTTTGCTGAAATTAAAATAGGATCAACGCCAGACCATGGTTGAGACCCATGAGTTTGTTTTCCTTTAACATCGATAACAAAACGTTCTACAGAAGCCATAATTCCTCCTTTTTTGTATTTTATAATACCAACAGGTGTACCAGCGTTAATATGTAGTCCAAAAATGGCATCTACTTTAGGATTTTCTAAAACCCCTTCTTTTATCATCAATTTTGCGCCACCTTCTTCACCTGGTGGAGGACCTTCTTCAGCAGGTTGAAAGATAAATTTTACAGTACCCTTTATTTTGTCTTTGTGTTTAGATAACACTTCGGCAGTAGCCATTAAAATTGCAATATGCGTATCGTGACCACAAGCATGCATTACACCAGTTTCGGTGTTTAGAAAAGTGGTTTTTACGTTAGACTTAAAGGATAAAGTATTGCGCTCTGTTACAGGGAGCGCATCAATATCTGCTCGCAGCGCTACAACCTTGCCTTGTAAGTCCCCTTGTAAAATAGCAACAACACCAGTTTTAGCAATGCCTGTTTCAACTTTTAAGCCTAAAGATTTAAGATGCGCAGCAATTTTATCTGCTGTTTTAAATTCTCTATTAGATAACTCTGGGTTTTGGTGAAAGTGACGACGCCATTCAATTAACTTGTCTTCAATAGTTGTAATATCATCTTCTATTGTGTTTTGTGCAAAAGAAAATGCACTTGTAAACAATAGTAAAGCCAAAAAAGTCTTCATAAATTTATAATTTTTACTAATATATCGAAAATAGATAAAAGTAAAGTCTTTATACTTTATTTATAATTAGTGCCATTTATATATGGTAAAACCTACGACAATTCTTAATTTTACCATTCGAAAAATTCAGCCATTGGAAAAGTACCTTAGTCAATTAAACGAAGCGCAATTAGAACCTACCATCCAAAAAGATGGTCCTATGATTATTATTGCAGGAGCCGGTTCTGGTAAGACACGTGTACTTACCTTTCGTATTGCTTATTTAATGAGTAAAGGGGTAGACTCTTTTAATATTTTAGCGCTAACATTTACCAACAAAGCGGCCAAAGAAATGAAAGGCCGAATTGCAGATATTGTTGGTGATGGTGAAGCTAAAAATTTGTGGATGGGTACATTTCATTCGGTTTTTGCTAAGATTCTTCGTTTTGAAGGTCACCATTTAGGCTTCCCGAGTAATTTTACAATTTACGATACGCAAGATTCTCAAAAATTAATGGGATCCATTATTAAAGAATTGGGCTTAGATAAAGAGATCTATAAAACAAAACAAGTTTACAGTCGCATTTCATCTTATAAAAACAATTTAGTTACGGTTAAGGCGTATTACAAAAATCCAGAATTAATGGAAGCTGATGCTATGGCTAGGCGACCTAAAATGGGCGAAATTTATGCAGCCTATGTAGACCGTTGTTTTAAAGCAGGTGCTATGGATTTTGATGATTTACTGCTAAGAACAAATGAGTTATTAACACGTTTTCCTAATGTATTGGCGCAGTATCAAAACAAGTTTCGTTACATATTGGTAGATGAGTACCAAGATACAAACCATTCGCAATACCTTATTGTACGTGCTTTAGCAGATCGTTTTCAAAACATATGTGTGGTTGGTGATGATGCGCAAAGTATCTATGCGTTTCGTGGTGCTAATATTAATAATATTCTGAATTTTCAGAAAGATTACGACGGTGTTAAAATGTACCGATTAGAGCAGAATTACCGTTCAACAAAAAATATAGTTGGTGCTGCAAACTCTGTTATAGAACATAATAAAACTAAACTCGATAAAATTGTTTGGACTGCCAATGATGTTGGTGAAAAAGTAAAAGTACACCGGTCTTTAACCGATGGTGATGAGGGTAGATATGTGGCAAGTACCATTTGGGAAACCAAAATGAACGACCATGTGCCGCATAGCGATTTTGCCGTACTTTACCGTACAAACGCACAATCTCGTGCTATTGAAGATGCTTTTAGAAAACGTGATATTCCGTATCGTATTTACGGCGGACTGTCATTTTACCAACGTAAAGAGATTAAAGATGTTACCGCTTATTTGCGTTTAATATTAAACTCTGCAGATGAGGAAGCTTTAAAACGTGTTATTAATTATCCGGCAAGAGGTATCGGTCAAACGACCATAGATCGTTTAGTAGTTGCAGCAAACACATCTGGTAAAACCATTTACGATCTTATAAAAAATATTGATACTGTTTCTATAAACATTAACAACGGTACAAAAAATAAGCTTAGAGATTTTGTAACGCTTATAGAAAGTTATAAAGTAATGAACCAAACGGCAAATGCGTTTGATTTGGCTGAGCATGTCACTAAAACTAGTGGTTTAATAAAAGAATTGAATAAAGACGCAACGCCAGAAGGGGTTGTTAAAATAGATAATGTTCAAGAATTATTAAATGGTATTAAAGATTTTGTTTTAGGCCAAATGGAACTAGCTGATGCTGGTGATTCTTTAGCAGAATTTTTAGAAGACGTTGCTTTAGCTACAGATTTAGACGGTGATAAAGGTGACCCAGACCATGTGGCTTTAATGACAATTCACTTAGCTAAAGGTTTAGAATTTGCACATGTTTTTATAGTTGGTATGGAAGAAGATCTTTTTCCGAGTGCCATGAGTATGAATACAAGAAGTGAACTAGAAGAAGAACGTCGTTTATTTTACGTAGCTTTGACTAGAGCCGAAAAACAAGCCTATTTAACTTATACGTTGTCTCGTTACAGATGGGGAAAACTAATAGATGCAGAACCAAGTCGTTTTATTGAAGAAATTGATACGGAGTTTGTAGATATAGTAACACCACTAAAAGAACAACGCTTTAACCCAATGCTAGATGCTTCAATTTTTGGAGATATAGAGCCTAATAAAATACGATTCGCAAAGCCAAAAACGCCTGTAATGCAAAAGAAAGACCTTAAGAAGAAACCAGAAAATTTTGTTATTAGTACCCCAAAAAAATTAAAACCTGTTGATAAAAATAGTGAAGCAGCTAATCAGTTTGAGAGTAAACTATCTGTTGGTAATCTTGTAAATCATCAAAGGTTTGGTAGAGGTGAAGTGATGACTATTGAAGGTGCAGGTGGTGATTTAAAAGCTGAGATTAAATTTAAAAGCGGTGTAACTAAAAAATTACTTTTGCGATTTGCTAAATTAACGGTACTTGGTTAATTTTATGATGTAACAATTTCTTATTATGAAAAAACTACTATTCATTTTTGCTCTACTACAAATATCTATTGGTTTTGCTCAAAGACCTAATGGCAGTAGTAGAGGTGGTAATGTTATGCAAACGTCTGGTAAACAAGAACGACCAAAATTTGAGTCTGCTAAAATTGCTGGTTTTATAGAACATTCACCAAAAAAAGTAATAAAGAAACTCAAACTCAATAAAAAGGATACTATTGCAAAAGCGTTGACCTCTTATTTAGACGCTTACAATAAAAAGATTACCAATATAAAAATTAAGAATAAAGATTTAATAGAAGGTTTAGATATTGTTGTAAATCAAAATATGGAAACAGCCATGAAGAGTCGTAATAGAGAATTGATGCAATCTACTATGGGTATGGTTCAAGAAAAGCTGAATCCTATTAGAGACGAAATTAAATTACACGACGATGCGCTAAATGTGTTTTTTGAAGCACTTTTAACAGAAGAGCAGTACAAGAAATGGTCTGACTACCAAAAATCTGAGCGTCAAAAATTAATGCCCAAACAACGTGCAACTAATGATGCTAGAAATAGACCAGACAATCTTAACAGTGGTCAGCGCCGAAGAGGTTAAGCGTTTATAGTATAAAGCATTAGTTTTTTAATTATTTTTATGCTTATTACTTACTTTAATGTCTATGGCTGAGTTTATTAAAATATATCCCAAAAATCCGAACCCTAAGCAAATTCAAAAGATTGTAAAGGTCTTAAAAAATGGTGGACTTATTATTTACCCAACCGATACGGTTTACGGTTTGGGTTGCGATATAACTAATGTTAAAGCCTTAGAGCGTATTGCAAGACTAAAAGGGGTTAAGTTAGAAAAGTCTAATTTTTCGTTTGTTTGTGAAGATCTAAGTAATTTAAGTGATTACGTAAAACAGATAGATACCACAACTTTTAAAATCTTAAAACGTGCCTTACCAGGTCCGTACACATTTATTTTGCCAGGCTCAAAGAATTTACCTAATCCATTTAAAAAACGAAAGACTGTAGGTATTAGAGTGCCAGACAACTCTATAGCATTGGCCTTGGTTGCTGCTTTAGGTAACCCTATAGTTTCAACTTCTATAAGAGATGATGATGATGTTTTAGAATACACCACAGACCCGGAGCTAATACACGAAAAATGGGACAGCCGTGTAGATATTGTCATAGATGGTGGTTACGGTGACAATGAAGGGTCAACAATTATAGATTTATCTGAAGACGAACCTATTGTTATTAGAGAAGGTAAGGGAAGTATAGAGATTTTTTAGATTCACTAAAAAAATATTTCGCCTAGCTACAATTTTTACTAATTAAATCTAATTTTAATTAGTTTCTTTTTCTTACATTTAAGCAGGCAATCATTTCATAATCAATATAAAGCGATTTCTTTGGAGTCGCTTTTTTATTGTTTTGAATTTAGATATTAAAATAAAGCAAGGCGACGACACTCTAAGCATGGCAATCTTTAATGTTTTAGTTTACTGTTTTTAATTTTATAAAAAGGGGAACGTAAAACATTTAAGAATAAAAAAAGGCGACAAAAGTTAATCTGCCACCTTGAATGTTTTCACAACGGAATAATCCTTATTGTGAATTGCTTTCAGATTATAAATATACAAAACTTAAAGTAATATGCAATACGGTAAACCGTAAAGGTAATAGCGAAAGAAAGGATAAATTTAAAATTGTTACAAATAGATATAAACGATAAGACATGAAAAGAATTTTAGGACTGGATTTGGGAACAACTTCTATTGGATGGGCTTTGGTCAATGAAGCTGAAAACGAACATGAAACTTCACAAATTATAAAATTAGGTGTGCGAGTTAATCCGTTATCCGTTGATGAAAAAACTGATTTTGAAAAAGGAAGACCACTCTCAACTAATGCAGATAGAACTTTAAAACGTGGTGCACGTCGAAATTTACAACGATACAAACAACGTCGTAAAAACTTAATTGAAATTTTAATACAAAATGATTTTATTTCAAAGGATACATCTTTAACCGAAATAGGAAAAAATACGACGTTTGAAACTTTAAAGTTAAGAGCATTATCTGCGAGCCAAAAAATAAATTTAGAGGATTTGGCGCGTGTATTTTTAGCTATCAATAAAAAACGTGGATACAAAAGTAGTCGTAAAACCGCTAACGAAGAAGATGGACAAGCTATTGATGGCATGGATGTCGCCAAAACACTTTACGAAACATCTCAAACGCCTGGGCAATATGTTTTGCAATTACTAAAGGATGATCGAAAATATATTCCAGACTTTTATCGATCTGATTTACAAGCTGAGTTTGATAAAATTTGGAATACTCAAAAGAATTTTTACCCAACTATCTTAACAGAAACATTATATAAAGACCTTCAGGGTAAAAATAAAGGTGCGACTTGGACTATTTGCAAAGAGCCTTTTAATATCGTTGGTGTAAAGTTGGAAGGAAAAGCAGCGGAACAGAAGCTAACGCGTTACCAATTGCGTGCTGATGGATTGGTTGAGCAATTAGAATTAGAACACCTCGCTATTGTGTTACAAGAAATTAATAACGAATTAAACCAATCTAGCGGATATTTAGGAAAAATATCAGACCGAAGCAAAGCACTTTATTTTAATAAAGAGACTGTTGGCGAAAACCTCTATAAAAGATTATTAAAAAACCCACACACATCTCTGAAAAATCAAGTATTCTACAGACAAGATTATTTAGATGAATTTGAAAAAATATGGGAAACTCAATCTAAGTTTTATTCTGAATTAACAGAAACCTTAAAAACAGAGGTTCGAGATGTTATTATCTTTTACCAACGAAAGTTAAAGTCTCAAAAAGGGTTACTAAGTTTGTGTCAGTTTGAAAGTTGGGAGCAATCTTACATCGAGAAAGAAACAGGTAAAACTAAAACTCGTTTAATAGGTAATCGCGTTACCTCTAAATCATCACCATTATTTCAAGAATTTAAGATTTGGCAAAATTTAAATAATTTAGAATTTAAAAATAAGACTAAAGGCGAGCTTCTTGAAATTTTAAAGTTAGATGATGATATACGAAAAGTCATTTTTCAAGAATTAAATCTTCGAGGCGATTTAAAACCTAGCGCTATTCTAAAAGTACTTTCAAAGTTTATAGATATAGGAAAACCATCTGAATGGAAATGCAATTTTGAGAAAATAGAGGGTAACCGAACTAATAAATCGTTATACGACGTCTATCAAAAAATCGCTGAATATGAAGGATATGGTTTTGATTGGAGTAAAAAAACGGCTTTAGAAATAACAAATGAACTAAAAACTATTTTTGCAGAAATTGGTATTGATAATTCTATTTTAGATTTTAATTCAGAATTAGAAGGAGCGGACTTTGATAAGCAAATAAGCTACCAATTGTGGCATTTATTATATTCAGCTGAGGATGATGTTAAAATTACAGAGGAAGATAAACGTACTTATGGTACTGCTAATGTTGCTTTAAAAAAACGATTACATACTAAATATGGCTTCAAACCAGAATATGCGGCTCTGCTCGCAAGTTTAGCGTTGCAAAAGGATTATGGTAATTTATCCTCAAAAGCGATTCGTAAAATAATTTCATATTTAAAAGCCGGTAGTGACTATGCTAAGGCTTGTGGCATGGCTGGTTATAATCATTCAAATAGCCTAACTAAAGAAGAATTAGAACATAGAGTTTTAAAACCAAGGCTAGACTTGTTGAAAAAGAATAGTCTGCGTAATCCTGTAGTGGAAAAAATATTGAACCAAATGGTTAACGTCATTAATCAAATAATAGATACCTACGGCAAACCCGATGAAATACGTATTGAACTCGCACGAGAACTTAAAAAGAATGCGAAAGAACGTGGAGAGATGACGCGAGGTATTGCAGAAGCTACGAGACGAAATTTAGATATTAAGAAAGCTATAACTCAAAATTTTGGTATTCCAAATCCTACTAAAAACGATGTGATTCGTTATCGCTTATGGTTAGAATTAGAAACAAGAGGGCACAAATCCTTATTTACAAATGAATACATTCCTAAAGAAAAGCTCTTTTCAAAAGAAATAGATATAGAGCATATTATACCAAAGGCATTACTGTTTGATGATTCATTTTCTAATAAAACTTTAGCATATCGTAACGTAAACCTCAAAAAAGCAAACCGAACCGCTTATGATTTTATGTCTAGCGATTATCAATCTGATTTAGAAAACTATAAAGAACGTGTTAATAGTCTCTATAATAATGGTAAAGGAGCCATATCAAAAGCAAAACGCAATAAGTTACTATTAGCACAATCAAAATTACCAGAAGGTTTTATTGAGCGTGATTTAAAAAATAGTCAATATATCGCCAAAAAAGCCAAGCAACTATTGTTTGAGGTATTTAGTGGTGTCTTATCTACATCTGGAAGCATAACAGGTAAACTTCGTGAGGATTGGGATTTAATAAATGTGATGAAAGAGCTTAATATGCCTAAATACAAGGCTCTAGGATTGACTGAAATAGAGGTAAGAAAGAACAATAAAAAGGTTGAAGTTATAAAAGATTGGAGCAAACGTAACGACCATCGTCATCATGCCATGGATGCTTTAACGGTTGCATTTACAACGCATAATCATATTCAATATTTAAATAACCTTAATGCTAGAAATGATGAACGTTTAGAGATGTATAAAGTAATTTCTAATATTCAAAATAAAATTACGCAAAGGAATGAAGATGGTAAAAGTAGGTTTATAAAGCCAATGCTAAACTTTCGTAAAGAAGCAAAAACACATATTGAACAGATTTTAGTGTCCTTTAAAAATAAAAATAAAGTCGTTACCAATAACATTAATAAGAGCAAACTCAAAGGAAAAGATAATTATCATAAAAAGTTGCAACTAACACCAAGAGGGCAATTGCATAAGGAAACTGTTTATGGAAAAAGTAAACGACAACAAGAAAAGCCTACTAAAATCAGTAAACGTTTTACAATAGACCAAGCCCAGTTAATTATTAATGTACCGCAACGCAAAAGCGTTTTAAGCCACTTAAAAAAATACGATAACAAAAACGAAATTGCTTTTGATACTAAAACTTTAAAAAAAGACCCATTACTTTACAATAATGAACCTCTAAAAGAAGTATTGTGTTTTGAAGAAATATATACGATTAGAAAAGACATAAATCCAGATAATTTTAAAGATGAAAAAGCTTTAAATAAGGTTGTGGACTTAAAGACGCGTCAAATACTATTAGATAGGCTAAAAGCATATGATAATAAACCTAAAGAAGCTTTTTCAGATTTAGAAAAGAAACCTATTTGGCTTAATGAATCTAAAGGTATTTCTATTAAACGTGTTACTATTACAGGCGTTAGTAACGCCGAACCTTTGCATTACAAAAAAGACCACTTGGGACAAGATATTTTTAACGAAATTGGTTCTAATATACCTGCGGATTTTGTGAGTACAGGAAATAATCATCATGTAGCTATTTATAAAGATAAAGACGATAAGCTTCAAGAAAAAATGGTATCCTTTTATGAGGCTGTTATTCGAGTAAGCCAAGATTTACCAGTTATAGACAAATCTTACAATCAAGACTTAGGCTGGCAATTTTTATTTAGCATGAAACAAAACGAAATGTTTGTTTTTCCTTCGGATGGATTCAATCCAAATGAAGTTGATTTAATGGATGAAAATAATTTTAATATAATTGGTAATAATCTTTATAGGGTTCAAGCAATCTCATCGAAGGATTATTGGTTCAGACATCATTTAGAAACAGAAGTCACTAATAATTTAGATTTTACATATAAAAGATTAAGAACACCTACATCTTTGGGAAATATTATAAAAGTTAGAATTAATCATATAGGTCAAATAGTTCAAATAGGAGAATATTAATATGATAAAACGCACGCTATTTTTCGGAAACCCAGCCTATTTAAGCACTCAAAACGACCAGTTGATATTAAAATATCCTGACAGCGTAGAAGAAAAAACGATACCTATTGAAGATTTGGGCTTTGTGGTTTTAGAACACCCACAAATTACAATTACTAATGGCTTACTGATGAAGTTGGTACAAAATAAAACCGCAGTTATTACTTGCGATAAGCAACATATGCCCTGTTCGTTTTTTCAGCCTTTGGTTGGGCATAGTGAGCAAACGGAACGTATGCGCTACCAATTAAATGCAAGTCTGCCGTTAAAGAAGCAATTGTGGCAACAAACCGTTACCATTAAAATTGATAACCAAGCCAATCATTTTTTAGCCAGAGGTAAAAATGCATTACGTTTAAAACGGTATGCAAAAGACGTGAAGACTGGCGATTTTGGTAATGAAGAAGCCTTGGCTGCTGCGTTTTATTTTCAAAACCTGTTTGATATTGACGGTTTTAGTCGTAACAATAAAGATATTGCACCTAATAATTTACTTAACTATGGGTATGCTATTTTACGAGCCGTAGCTGCAAGAGCCATTGTAAGTAGTGGTTTATTGCCCTCTGTTGGGATATTTCACCGTAATAAATACAATCCGTTTTGTTTGGCAGATGATGTCATGGAACCTTACCGACCTTTTGTAGATGCCATGGTGTATGATATTGTAGAAAGTGGTTGTAATATTGAAGACTTAAACCGAAACATAAAAACCAATTTATTAATGATTCCTGCTATGGATGTAAGTATTGATGGCAAGCAAAGCCCGTTAATGAATGCCATGAGTCGCACTACAGCCAGCCTCTACGACTGTTTTGAAGGTAGCAGACGAAAGATATTATATCCAGAATTTAAGCCCTCTCTTCAAACCTTTACAAGCTAATAGAAACGATGTATTATGGACGCTTATTTGACGCGATTAAATCAATATAGAAGTATGTGGGTACTGGTGTTTTTTGATTTACCTACAGAAACGATTACCGAACGTAAGGTGGCATCGCACTTTAGAAAGAATTTAATAAAAGATGGTTTTTCTATGTTTCAGTTTAGCATTTATATGCGCTTTTGTCCAAGTCGCGAAAATGCAGCAGTTCATATTAAACGTACTAAAAACGGTTTACCAAAAAAAGGAAAGGTTTGTATTATGCAAATTACTGATAAACAATTTGGAATGATGGAGCTGTTTCATGGCCAAAAAGAAATAGAACCCAAAACCCCAAGCCAACAGCTAGAATTGTTTTAATCTATTAATTGATCCCTCTAGGATTATTGAGATAGAAACGAAAGTTTATATCGAAAATACGGAGCGTAGCTCATTAGGGGTGTTTTATTACTAATGCTATTATACTTAGTAATTAGCAGAATACTAAGCTTTTACACCAAGTATCCTGCGAATTATCCATAAAATTAAGGAACTGAAAGCAATTC